>CEUA01020878.1_pt1 | contig 20093 bp, 15 predicted proteins | sample 361541 | NCBI WGS metagenome assembly CEUA01 (sample SAMEA2623079, study PRJEB7988) | marine metagenome | isolation source: saline water (ENVO:00002010), including
ATCTGAAATACATAGATTATGCCTTTACCAAAAATTAATACTCCAACTTATGAGTTGGTTGTTCCTTCTACTGGAAAAAAAATTAGATATCGTCCTTTTTTAGTAAGAGAAGAGAAAATTCTTATTATGGCATTAGAATCTGAGGATATGAGCCAGATTACTAATGCTATTGTGGAAATCATGAAAGCATGTATTTTAACTAAAAATGTTAATGTACTTGAGTTATCAACTTTTGATATTGAATATATTTTCTTAAATATTCGTGCTAAATCAGTTGGTGAAGTTGTTGAAGTGAATGTTACATGTCCAGATGACATGAAAACTCAAGTTAAAATGGAAATTAATATTGATGATATTAAGGTTAAGAAAGATAAAAAACATGATGCTTTGATCAAGTTAGATGATTCATTATCAATGAAGATGAAATATCCTTCTATTGAGCAATTTGTTGAAAATAATTTTGAAATACAGAATAACCAGAATGTTGATCAATCATTGACTATGATTACATCATGTATTGATCAGGTATATACTGAAGATGAAGCATGGGCATCATCTGATTGTACTAGAGAAGAATTGATGGAATTTGTTGAGCAAATGAATACCAAACAGTTTAAGCAAATTGAAAAATTCTTTACTACCATGCCTAAACTTTCTCATACAGTTAAGGTTGAAAATCCAGAAACGCAAGTGAAGAGTGACGTGGTACTGGAGGGCTTAGCGTCTTTTTTCAACTAGTAATGTCACATACTAGTCTTGAAGTCTATTTCAAGACGAATTTTGCGTTGATGCAGTATCATAAATATAGTTTAGTAGACTTAGAAAATATGATGCCTTGGGAACGGGAAGTGTATGTTACATTACTTCAACAGTATATCGAGGAAGAAAATTTAAAACAACAGCAAAAGTAAGTGGCATTAGAAGAAATTAAAACACCTAAATTGAATTTAAAGAAGAGTCTTATATCTTCTTCGGTGTTTTCTGGAGCTTCTATTGCACCAAAAGTTTCTTTTGGTGGACTTGCAAAAGCAATAGGATCTCAACCATCTTTTCTTGATACACCTAAGTTAGATGTACCAAAAGCAAATCCTCTTGCAGATATTGTTTCACAATTACAAGTTAAGTTTGAATCTTTATCTAGTACTGTTCGTAGTAATGTAAGAAAGATTACTCTTCTTAAAAGAGTTTTAGAAGCAGAGAAGAAACCTTTTGGTGGTAAGGAAGATCCAATAGAAGAAACGAATAGAATATTAGTAGAGATACAAAATCAATTAGCATTAGATTTTGCATCTAGAATTACTGAAAAGAAAGAAAAGTTAGATTTTCTTAGAGATTCTATTTTAAAGAAGAAGCAAAAAGAAGATGAAGAAGATTTAGAAAAATCTAAAAATAATAAAGTTAAAGGTGGAGATAAAAAAGCAGATAAAGTTATTAAACCAATAACTAATGTATTTGATAAGATTATTGAATTTCTTTCTTTAATGGGAGCAGCGATTATAGCTGAAGGTGGTTTTCAGTGGATAACAAACCCAGAGAATAAAGAAAAAGTTACTGCTGCTTTTGATTGGTTAGCTGATAATTGGAAATGGGTTGCTGGTGGATTAGCACTTACAAGTGTTATTGGTGTTGTAGGTACGTTAAAGGGTGTTATTAGTGGTATTTTTGGTGCTATTTTTGGGAAATGGGGTCTTGTAGCAGCATTAAAGTTTGCTTGGCCTATTGCTTTACCTATTGCTTTAGGTATGGGTGCTTATTATGGTTTTGGTGCTCTAGAGAATAAGATTCGTGGAGGAGAACAATTTACAGAGGCAAGAAAGAGAAATAATCAAACATTAAAAGGAGTTGGTCCATTAGATACTCATTTAAATAAGAAAACCGATATTACGATGGATGGAAAAGTTTTGGTTCGTAAGTATGGACCAAATCCTTATGCTATACCACCTGGATCTGGACCAGATATTGCTCTTTCTAGTGCATATGATGGATCTCCAATTTATGAAAGAGTTGATATTTATTCTGATCATCCAGAGATAACTCCTGAAATGGTAAAGATTTACGAGACTTGGAAGACAGAAAAGGAAAAACTTGATAATTTAAAGTCAGAGATGGATGGTGCTCTAGAGTTAGTTGTTCAAGATATTGGTCATGGTTCAGGACCTAATCAGTGGTGGGATTGGTTTGATAGATTTAAGAATTATTCAGAGGAAGAAAAGTTAAGACTTAAAACAATTAAAGAAAATTATAATAGAAGGGTTGCTGAAGGAAATTATGAATTAGGTGGAATAATTAATGGACCATCTCATAGTAATGGTGGAGTTCCTATTGAAGCTGAGGGTGGAGAATATATTATAAGAAAATCACAAGTTAATGCGTTTTCCTCTAAATTGTTTGATGATTTTAATTATAATGGTGGACAATTATGGAGATCTTTTGATAATGCAACTTCTATAATGGGTAGTAATAATTTAAAATATACTGAAATACTTGATGATTATTCTGCATCATTATTCTCATTAAAAAATGAATTAGATACTTTATCATTATATCAAACTGATAATAAGAATTTATGGAATTCAAAATTATCTGGAGATATGTTCTCTCAAGGTATTGATGGGACTTTAATAGCATCATCTAATACTGCAGGATTATTAGATGATAGTAATCCACTTAGTGATCATTATAGTAGTCTTCTTGATGATAAAGATTTAACAACATTTACGTCTGGATTTACTGGTAGTCTAGATTCACCATATGTTAGTGTAGATCCTATATCGTTTGATTTAAATGCACATAAAAAATCTAATAATGGAATAAATTATTTTCAATTTGATAATACAGATACTAGTCTTTTAGAAGGAATGAATCTGGCTTCAAAGACTGGAGGAAGAAAAACAGCAGTTCTTCCTACTGAGCCTGCAGGTCCTGATGCAATTCCTATTGATCCTATTGATAATACTAATCGATGGAGATCAGAAATATCATATAACATATATGGTATTGGATTATCTCCTAGTGATGCTGATTGTAATGTAATGGAGACGAAATAATGAGAACAAAGGAGGCTGAAAAATTAAAAATTAATGCTGAGAGTATTAGAATCACATTATTTAATAATAATAAGAAATTAATAAAACTTAGGAAAAATGAAAATACTCTTTTAAAAAGACTTAAGAATGATGAGAAAAAAGAAAAGAAAGAGGGATTTATTGAAGGTATACGGAAAGGATTTCTTTCAAATTTAGGTAAGAGTAAAAAGAAGATTAAACGTAAATCTGATAATATTACTAATAATATTATGGAATTTTTTGGTCTTATCGGAGGTGCTTTGATAATAGATTCTCTTCCTGAAATTATTGAGTCATCTACTAAATTTTTAAAATGGGCAAAGGGAGTATTTGAGTCAATACAAACTTTTATGAAAGATGTTAGTGAATCGATAGATAAATTTATTTCTATATTTGACTCTACTCCAATAGACCAAGATAAATTAGAGAATCAAAATAAAGAGATAACAGATGGTTTAAAAGATATTGAGGAAGGATCTCAAGGATTAAATTCATTAATATCTAGTGTTGAAGATTTTCAAGGTAAAGTAGAGGATAGAGGTAAACTTCTTAAGAAACAAAGTGATGAAAATGTAAATGCAAGTGAAAATGCGAATAAAAATTCTGATGAATTTAGGCTTTCTAAGTCTACAGCCATAGCAGTTCAGAAGGAGGTTGGTACTGAACAAATAATTGCAATGGATGATAGATCTAGTTTAATTAATACAGAGATTCCTTCAAATAATAATGATAATACATCATTAAATATTGCAAAACGTGAAAAATTTGAATCTGGTGGTATAGTAGGAACACAATTTGAAAAATCGTCTTTGGCAACTAGAGGAGATGCTTTCAATGTGTTTAGGCAATTTGAAGAGAATATAATTGCTCAATCTAGTATTATTAAAAAGCAAGAAGAATCTAATAATTTTCTTTTAGATATTTTAAGAAGTTTAACTGGTATATTTGAAAAACCTTCTATGGGTGAAATAACAAACTCTAGAGATTCTTTAAGAAATACTACAATGAAAATGCTTGGGGCATATGAAGGATTAAGTCTTGATGCATATAAAGATACTGAAGGTATTCCTACTATTGGATTTGGTGCTACCACTCTTCCAACTTGGATTACTGGAGAAAATAAGGATAGACCTGTTAAAATGGGAGATACTATTACTACAGAACAAGCATATAAATTAAAGGATCATGATTATAATAGGCATAGAGTTATAGTTGAGGAGGAACTTTCTGAGGTTGGTATATCATTAGATAAACTTCCAGTTAATGTTTCTTCTGTTCTTATGTCTTTGGCATTTAATTATGGAAGTCTTAAAGGTGCTCATTCTGGAACCAATACTGTTTTTAATGGAAGAAAATTTCCAGATTCTCTTCCTGTTATGGTTAAGAAAGCTTATACTTCTAATGATTATAGTAATATTGCCGATTTACTTCAATTTAATTTAATTAATGATAATAGTGGAGATTTGACAAATAGGAGACTTTCTGAATCTAATATTATTAGAACTGGTAGTGGTACTGGTTTCTTTGGATTACAGGATTTGAATTTACCGTTAAATAGTAGTAGTAAATCATTATTAAATAATAATAAATCTAGTAATTCTCAATTTATGCAATACGATGTATCTAAGATTCAAAGAAGTCCTGTCTTATCTACTGAGATAGATGATAATTTAACTATTATTTCTATTCGTGATCAGGTAATAATTCCAATAGAGGTATGATGATATAATGTCAGGAACAAAAGCAAATCCATATACTGAACCACCTAATTTAGATATTCTGTACGTTAAGAATAATAATACGGATAAAGCTCATGATTTAAGAGATGGTTTTATACAGTTTTCATATTATGAGAGTTTATTGTCTCCATATATTACTGGATCTTTAACTTATCTTGATACAGGACAAGGTGGGGTGGTAGATTCTCAAAATGATACTCCAGAATCTACAAGGACAGGAACAGTAATTAATACATTACCTCTTGTTGCAGGTGAAGATATTAAAGTTAAACTTAATCATCCTTCTGGAGTTCTTGATTTTAGTGGAGATAATCAACATTTTATAGTTGATAGTTTTAAAGATTATAATAGTGGAGGTGGAGAAAGAAATTCAATTGTACATCTTAATTTAATATCAAAATTTGGAGAAAAAAATAAAAGAACATCAATACCAGAACCTCAAGAGGGAAATATTAGAAATAGTCTTTATGTAATATTGAGAGATAAGTTGGGAGTACCAACTAGTATGTTATCAAAATTAGAGAATACTAGGAATTCTCATAATTTTAAAACAAATAATAGGAGTCCTTTTCATATTGCTGAATATCTTGCTGTAAGGTCTATGCCAGTTCAGTCTGATTCATTTGGTGGTTATTTCTTCTGGGAAAGCCAGACTGGATTTAATTTTAGAGCAATAGATTCTTTAATTAGGAATAGTCCAGTAGATAATTATACTGAATCCGATGTTTCTGCTGGTGCAAAAGATGTTCATGCTAGTTGTAGAATATTAAAGTCTAGTGTTATTAAAAGAAGTGATAATAGTGATGGAAAGAACTTTGGTCTTTTTAAAACTAAGCATGTTGAATTTAATCCATATAGCTTTGATATGAGTGAGAAAACTTTTAATCCTCTTCTTCAGTATGATTTTAGTGCTACTTTAGGATCTAATAGTATATCAGCAGAATATCTAGATCAATATCCCTTATCAGATATTGATAGTACATCATCTTTATATACTAATGCTGCTACTAAAAGTACGTATACGTTTTTAGATATAGGTAATAATGATACTAATCCAAGTTCAAATGTTACTGCGTGTGGAATAAGTACTGCTTTAAATAATGATCCTTCTCAATGGAAGACTTCATCTTCTATAAGGTATAACTTATTAATGAGTAATATTGTTGATATTGTAGTTCCATGTAATTTACATTTAAAAGCAGGACAAAGTATAAGATGTCATTTCCCAAAACTTACTTCAGGTAATAAAAATGAGGGTTCATCTGATGAGAGGATTAGTGGAAAGTATTTGATTCTTGATCTATCTCATAAGTTTCAAAATGAATCTACGTTTGGATCTCTTACTCATATGAGACTAGTTCGTGATACTAATGGACTATATAATGCTGAATCAAGTTCTTCTGATGAAGATAATACAGTTGATACTTAGATATGGAAGATAGATCGCAAATTTTTGGAAGTGTATCATGGTTTATAGGACAAGTTCCTTTAAATCAAACTGTTAATAAGACTAATTTAACTAAATGGGGTGATAGAGTTCAAGTTAGGATTCTTGGGGAAGATTCTAAATTTGGTGGCCAACTTCCTGATGATAAACTTCGTTGGGCTCTTGTATTAAAACCAACATCACAAGGAACTTTAAGTAGAGGATCTACTGGAATTATTGGTGGTGAATGGGTAGTTGGGTTTTTCTCAAATAGTGAAAAGGAACAATGCTTTATAATTGGTTCTATTGGTAGAACTAATCCTAAATATTTTATTACTGAAGCGGAATCAAACGCATTACAAAGTACGGAATTTATGAGAACTAGACTTCAAATAGGTGGCGGACCAGATGGAGTTGTTAAAAACTTCCAAATGTCAGGAGCACCTCAATCTGAGGCAGTTGGTACATTTTCTGTTGATGTTCCTCCAGCATCTGATTTTTATCCCACTTATCATACGGGTAATATAGCATGACAAATTCATCAGGTATTGGTACTACAACAATTACTGGAACCCAGATAGGGGAGGTTAATCCAAAATTTTTGAATTCGGATCATACCTTTACATGGTTAGATTATAATGCTGATAAAGATTGTTATCCAGATTATTTGTTTGATGATAGTGGGAAGATAATAACTCCATTTACATATATGGACTCTGCTTCTTATAGAACATATTTGGCAAGAGCAAATGAAGAGATTGTTATTGGATCTGAGGATTGTGGTGAAGGAACGATGGGTGAGATTAGCACTTGGATTCAAAAACTTTTTATATTTTTGAAAAGTGTTAAAAAATATAATACTCTTTATATTAATGGGGCAACTAATAAGGTTGCTAATTTACAGCAGCAAGTATCTAAAACTTCGAGAGCAATTGCAGGAATATTAAAGATTTTGGTTCAAAGAATTCGTAATTGGGTATTGAAAAAGATTAAAGAGCTTGTTCGGGGAATATTAGAAATGTTCCTTACACCACTTTTGAAACAGATAAAGGAATCTATAGTTAAATTAGCATTAGATCAGATATTCTGTGTATTTGATAATATTATAGATGGGTTAGTTGATTTAGTTTTAGATTTTTTATATTCTCTTATTGGACAAGTTGCTAATGCACCATTTTGTGCTATTGAGAGTTGGACAAATGCTTTGATTAATAATTTAGTTAATACTATTGATAATGCTCTTGCTCCAGTTTTTGATCAAATTAATGATCTTTTAGGTGGTGTTGCTAGGATTGCTGGATCTGTAATGAGTGCGGTAGATGCTATATTGGGTTATGAAGGACTTTTTTGTAAGACTCCAAATTGTCCAGCAGTAAGTACATTTGCTCCTGGTATATGGAGAGGACCAAGCCAGAAAATGACAGATAATTGGAATGATTTTGAATTTCTTACTGATAATTTTGCAGACGGGGTTCTTGAGACTGCAAATGATTGGATGGATGATTTCTTTGGGGAAGAAACAGGTGAAAGCATAACATATACTTCACCAACTGGTAAGGTTCATAGTTTTAGTCAATCTCCTGGTCAATGTTATGCAGGAACTTTCGAGTGTGGATTACCTCAAGTAATGATTTTTGGTGGTGGTGGAACAGGAGCAGCTGTTCAAGCAGTTGTTAATACTATTGGTCAAGTAATTGGTACTAATATATTGAATGCTGGTGAAAATTATACATCTCCACCTTTTGTTTCTATTGTCGACCCTGCTGGATGTGGAAATAATGCTTCTGCAGGTGCATTTATTGGTGATGATGGAACATTGGATGATATAGTAATAACTAATCCAGGAGATGATTATAGTGATGGTTATACTGGTGGAGCTCCAGTTATAAGTTCTTTTGTTGGAGCACCAAATCCAATTGTTGTTAACCAGACTGTATCTTTATCATGGGATGTTGCAAATGCAGACTTAGTATCCTTAAAGAATCAGCCAGGATTTGCTGCATTACCTATTATAGGTACTGTAAATATTCCAATTACTGATGATATGGTTCAATTCCCTTCAGGATCTGATACAACTACAATAATGTTTACTTTAATAGCAACAAAGACTAAACAAGATTCTGCTGATGAAGTAACAGAGAGAGATTTTATATTAACAGTTCAAAAAGAAGGATCAGTTCCAGATGCTGTAGGACCAAATACAGAACCACCAGAAATTGAATCACTTTCTTTATCTCAATATCTAGCAACTCCTGGAGATGTTGTTAATATAATATGGCAGACTAATAATGCAACTTCTGTATCACTTGATGTTGATGGTGCTAGTTCATTACCTTCTGATGGTTCATTAAGTGTTGTAATACCCTTATCTACAGAGTTCCCTACTGGAAGTGCATCTTTAACTCAAACTTATACTTTAACTGTAATAAATGAGAATGCACCAGATTATTTCCAAATTGGCGATGGTTCTGGATTTAGTGGGTTGAATACTAATAAACAAAAAACACAGACTGTTAATCTTACAATAGAGTTGATTAATGATAAAATACTTATAATTCCTGATGATGAAGATCCTACAACACTTCCTGATGACGTTGGAGTAGATCCAATACCTACTGATACTGATCCAGATACTACAACTACTACTCCAGATGATATTGTTTCAGTTGATGATGGTGGTGATGATGATACAGGAACTGGTGATGACGTTGATACTACAATAACTTCACCTGATACTACAACAACAATCCCTTCAACTGGGAATGATGGAAGTACTGCAATTTCTATAATTAATCAACTTGATATTATTAATACTGGTATTGGATATACTCCTGGTGATACTGTTGAAATTATTAATGGTGGTGGAGGTCCTGATGCTACAGATGATGGAGATGGTAGTAATGGGGCATCTGCAACTATAGAAGTTAATGAAGCTGGTCAGGTAGTAGATATTGATATAGTATCTTCTGGATATGGATTTACCAGAATACCTAGAGTTAGAATAAATAGCAGAACTGGTGTTGGTGCAGACTTTAGAACTAGACTTAAGTTTATTCCTTTATCTGAATTTACTAAGGATAATAGATTGCAATCAGTAGATCCTAATAAACTAGTTCAAGTTGTCGATTGTGTTAGTTAGTTAAATTATGTCAGAAAATAATCAACCAAATAATAAAGCTCCTGATTATACAGTTACTGCTAATCCACATTGTATGATTCATTGTGGTCCTCTTGGACCAGAAAGTAAAGATAGTCAAATGAGGGATCTTACTGTAGTTACCTCAACAGATTCTACAGTTGTTTGGGGTAAAAATGGTAATAAAGAGGAGCAGGTTACTGGAACATATACTGAAACTAGTGGTTGGAATATAGATCCTGATCAAGATGATGCAATATCAAGAGCAATTGTTGCTAAGAATGGAGATATTATTATAACTGCTGAATCAGGAAATATTAGGATGAGAGCAAGAAATATATACATGGAGGCAATTGCTCCTGATAAAGATGGTAATAAGCATGGTAATGTTAATATAATAGGAAATGGGCAAATCACATTAAAGACTGATGATGAGATTAGATTTGCATGTGGTAGTATGTGTGCTGTTGCAACAAAAGCATTTCAATTTGCTGGAGATTTTTCACATGCTGGAAAAATGGCAGCAGGTGGTGCACTAGATAGTGCAAGCCTCATTAAAGCATTTACTGCTGGTAATTGGGCATCTATATTTGAGGCAATTGGTAAGAGCTGTGGATAGGAGGTAATTATGTCAGGTTTTACAAATCCAGAAGGAGATGCTGGAGTATTTCACATTATTAATTCGGTAGTTGGATCAGCAATCCAGTTACCACTTGCTATGTTACGTCCTGGTGGTGGATATTTGGATGCATATTGTGGTTATTTTGGATCTTTAGCACAGAATGGATTAGATTTTGCATCTTTAACTGTTGGACCAGGTGTAACTAACCCTGTTAGTATTTTTTCTAAGGGTGTAACTCAATTTGTAGGTGCTCATAGTCAAACTGGTATGCATTTGACTACTGGTACTCATATGTGTACTGGAGCATTATTTACTAGTACTTGTGCAGTTAATACTATTACTGGTAAAACAAATACTATTACTGGAATGACTACCATTGCAGGTAAAAGTTGTTCTCTTGCAGCTGCTTCAACTCATATTGCTGCTGCAAAAATGGTAACTATTACGGGGGCAAAGTTGACCTCTGTTCAAGGTGGTAGAGTTATAATAAAGGGTAGAGATTGGTCATCATCATCAAGAATGTGGGATGCTAAGAAATCTTTTGATATACCACATCCATCAAAAGAAGATCATCGTTTAAGGTATATTTGTGTTGAAGGTCCAACAGCAGATGTATATGTTAGGGGAAGATTAAAATCTTCTAATAAGATTAAATTACCAGATTATTGGAAAGATTTAGTTGATAAGGACAGTATTACTGTACAATTACAACCTATTGGTGATCGACATTTTCATCTTAATGTAGTATCATTTACGGATGAGTTTGTAATTGTTAAAGATCCAGATGATAAACCTATAGATTGTTTTTATACTGTTTTTGCAGAAAGAAAGGATACATCTAAGAACATTCCAGAGTATAAGGGCTTGACAGAAGCAGACTATCCAGGAGATAATGAAGAGTATATTATTAATGGTGGATAGTGAATAAAGTTCATGAGATTTTTCCTTTAGTTGTTTATCAAGGAACTGTAGATTGTCATGAAGAATTTAAAAAAAATAATATAGACTCATTAAGAGATTATTGGTTTAATGGGTATGAGAATGAAAGTCCTGAATATTCTGGAAGAATATTTGCTCATCTTGAACCAAAATATAAATTATTTTTTAGTTCTTTAAAGAATAATCTTGATCAGTATATGGAACATTTAAATGTTGACCATAAGTTGCTGAGTTATAATATTATAAAAACTTGGGTTGGATATCATAAGGATGATGGTACTCCATCTATTCCACCTCATTATCATAATGAATCTAATATAAGTTTTGTATATTATCTAAAGACTGATTCAACATCAGATAAACTTTGTATTAGTCAACGTAGTAATTGTAATGAAGTTGCTGGTGGATTATTTGAAATAGCAGATAAGAAGAATACCTTATTGGGGTATAATAAGTATAATTGTAATTATTATACGATTACTCCTAAAGAGGGAACAGTTGTTATGTTCCCTAGTAATGTATTTCACAATACACAGAAGATTATGGAAAGAAAATCTGAACGTATTGTTGTTGCTGGTGATATACGTATTACATTAAATCAAAATAATTTTAATCATCATCAAGGATCTACACATCCTTCTCAGTGGTTAGAGTTAAAGAAATGAGAATATAGGATCTTTTCTATTAATAAATCTGCTTTCTTTTGTTTTGATTCAATTTCTTTAGTATTCTTTTCTTGCTTTGCCGTTAATCCGACACCTATTGGTTGATCCGTATCCAACATTCTATAGTAAAATCGTCGAGTTAATCTTTGTTGATTTGAATTCCATAAATTCTCATTATCAGTTTGATATAATGATTTAGTGTTATTATTTTGAAATCCACTTATTCCATCTGCCTGTGCATTAATATCAAAAAGTCCTTCTAAAGGGAATAATTCTGCTTTTTCAGAAGCCCATATTTCATCTCGCATCAACCAATCCATATCATAATCATATGTAACATGTTCTGCACCAATATATCGATCAATATATGATTTAATTATAGTTTCTCCTAGTGAGATATCGCCCCAATCATTATCATGCAGTTCCTTTAATTTTTCGTATGTTTTAAAGTATTTTTTTATATATGTTCCATTACCATGTACAAAATAATCTATGTATGATTCATTGGGTTCACAAGGACCTGGATGATATTTCCATGCAGGAATTACGAGGTCTTTATCTGGTTTAATATTGAAATTTTTTGTAGAGAAATCACTTCTACATTTTATTACTACATCATAATCTTCTGGATCAAACAAATCTAATGCTAGATATATGGTATACCATTGTTTCAAAATTCTATATGACCACTCTCTACCATTTCTTTCTAATCCATTCACTTTAAATTCAAATTCTGGTAGAGTTTCTTTATCTCTAAATATATAATTTTTTGGTTGATATTCTTTAATTAATTTATCTTTATCGACATTTATTAAACCAGATCCTTTAAATAATTCTGAGTAACTGTATGATGTAATATAAACATCTGCTGAATACTTATCTACAATATTTTCTTTTATATTGGGAAGATGTTTCTCCCAATTTCTCATATATCCAGTTAGAAGAAGAGCAACTTTCATAATAGATCTAAATAATTCATTATACTATATTTAATGCGAAAATGGCAACTAATCCCAATATTATAAATTTAACCACATCGTATAAACTAGATTTAGATAATACACAAGGTGTATATAGTAGAGATGATGCAACTGTTGCAGTTGGTTCTACTTTACCGAGTAGTATAGAGAGGACAGATGTCTATTTAAATGATCAAGGTAGATGGGTAAGAGATAAAGTTACTGAAGTTAATGTATTTAAGACTGGTCCAAAAGTTAGAGAAGAATCTTCAATTAAGGAATCTGGTAGAAGAGTAAAAGAATATAGTGCTATTTTAGAACCATTAGATAAGCAAATAATAGAATTTAATCAACAAATAAGAACTCAACAGCAATTAATAATATCTGAACAAAATACTGCTATTAGTGCTGGATGTTCTATTAATACTCCTTCAGGGCATGGAAGAGGAACTTTATATTTAAATGGTGTTGCTGTTGGAGTTGGTAGTACTGTTTATGGTGATAAAATATTATTAGAACAGTATAGTAATAAGTATGAAAAAACTAATCCAAATCCTTTTGGTGATGCTACTTTAGAAGATTTAGTTATTAGTAATGTAACTGAGGGTGGTGCGAATAGAAACTATAATAGCCCATTTAGAGTTTATGATTGGGAATATGATGTTTATATAAGTGGACCAAACTATGGAAAACATATTGTAGTTAATAAATGGGTAAATACTGCTGAGTCTGGACCAGATAAGGCAGAATGTGTTGCTTGTCTTGCTGCTCAACAAGCAGCAACGGATGAGATTAATAGATTAAGAATATTAAGAGATACAAAATTGGCTGATATTAATGCTTTAAAAGAAGCTAGGATGGATGATCAGATAGAAAATTGGGCTCATGAAAGAGAAGAAGTTGGATTTGATGATAATAGAGCAAATACTCAACGTATAATAAATGTAATAGAATCAGTTGATATAGAAAAACCATCAGTGAAATATAGTGGATTAATATTGCATTATGATGCTAAAAATAATTCTAAGTTTATGGCAGCTGGATCTGATTGGACTGATATGAGTGATAACAAATATCATGCTGTTATTCATGAAGGTGCTTCCAGTAGGGTATCATTTAATGAATCTGAAAAAGAATTTGTATGGACTGGAACATCAAATTCTTCAGGACAAGGTTTGTTTGTTCAGACTTTGAAATATGAAAGTGGTCCTGAAGATCAAATATCCACAATGACTATTGAGGCTTGGGTGAAAGCTACAAGTGGAACAATATCTCCATCAAGAGATAGAGATGAGAGAGTCATTATGTCATTTGATAGAAGTTCTGTTTGGAGATTTGGAATTGGAAATAGTAACAAAGGCACTGATTCTATAGGAAAACCATCTTTTGCATTTACTGAAGAGACGAATGATGGTACTAATGATATAGTTGCTGTTGATTCTGCGGATTTGAGAGATGATAATTGGCATCAGATAGCAGTTACTTTTGATAGTAATCCAACTGGTGCGGGTTCTACGTTAACATATGGACCTGGTATAAGTACGGCTTCCTCTATTGTATTTTATGTTGATGGTGTTGTAGTAGGTGTGGATACTAATACGCATATGCCAATAGGTTCTCAAGAGGATGATGAGACTCCAAGATTTGGGTGGATTGGATCTCGTTCAGAATCAACATATATGGGTGAAATTTCATCATCAGCAGGAGCCAAATTTCCTTGGCTTGGGTCTATGGGTAATATTAAATATTATGATCATGCTTTAACTGAAAGTGAGATTAGGAATAATTTTGAAGTAGTTAGATCTGATTACGGAATTTAGTACTTGACAAATTTTTCTACATATGATATGATTCTCGCACTAGGTGGAAAGTTTGTATGGATGATGATTGGGTAAATCGAACCATTATCGATGTATGTAATAGATCTTTTCTTATCATTTCTGATGATGGAGAAGAAAGAACGATTACATGTGAAACAACAGAACAGTTTATGGATGTTATGGAAGTTGTAAATAAATTACTTGACCCAGAAAGAATAAAGTACGCTGGTCCTGCTTTCAATGAAAAATGAAAAACAAAAGGCGATGGAAAGACTTCATGATGAATATCGTCGTCAATTAAAAAAAGAGGATAAGGAAGAAAATGAGGAAGATGATTTTATTCGTATGCATACAGATTGGAATCAGGATGGAGCATAATGTTTTTTGATAAACTTAGTTTAGTTACTGGTGGATTTGATCCTATTCATAGTGGACATATAAGATATTTTGAGAGAGCAAAGGATCTTTCAAATTATCTCGTAGTTGGTTTGAATGGAGATCCTTGGCTTAAAAGAAAGAAAGGGCAGTATTTTCAATGTTGGACTGAGAGAGCAGATATTGTTAGAAATTTAAATATGGTTGATGCTGTTATTTCTTGGGATGATGCTGATGAATCTGCATGTGGTGCTATTGAAAAATGTTTAGGTATTGCTGATAAGGTTATTTTTTGTAATGGTGGTGATCGGGGTAAAACTAATACACCTGAATATAATAAATTTAAAGATGACGATAGAGTTATTTTTGAGTTTGGTATTGGTGGAGAAGAAAAGATGAATAGTAGTTCATGGATTCTTCATGGGTATTTTGAGAGACAACGTAAGATCTTAGGAATTTAGTCTATAAATATTCCAGATTTGGGATATTCCTATGGATTATAGGATCGATACAACATATTGCTGGTATAGTGATTGGTTAAATAAAAATACTAAAATAGTTTTGATGTATTTTATAAATGGAATTCCATTTACATTTGATGATTTAGAAGATCTTGGTGAATCTGAGGAAGATATGCCAACTATAAAAGTAATTGCTGATAACGAAATAAGGTATAATACTGAAGATTTATATAATTATTATTCATACTTACTTGAGGAACAATTCCATCCTTTATTATTTGAACTAGAGTTAGAAAATCCAGAAGAACTTCCTGATCAGGTTGATTCATATATAGAGGAAGATCTAATGGAATAAATAACCATAGATTAAACCAAAATTTATAATATATTCCAATGCCTCTTAATAAGTTAGAGAATTTTATCAAGAACTATGAAGGTAGAATTCTATATGTTAATTCAAATGATCTGGATGCAACTGATAGTATAACTAATCAGGGTAATTCTCTTACCAAACCGTTTAAGACGATTCAGAGAGCATTAATTGAAGCAGCAAGATTTTCATATGTAGTAGGAAACGATAACGATTATAATTCAAGAACAACTATTCTAGTTTATCCAGGTGATCATACTATTGATAATAGACCTGGTTATGGTATTAGGAAGACATCTACCAGTGTTGCAGAAGCAATTTCACCTGGTGGTGCAATAACATCAAATGCTCAAGATGTTTTTGGTTTAGATTTAGAATCGAATTTTGATATAACCCAAGAAGATAACGTATTATATAAGTTTAATAGTATTCATGGTGGTATTATATTACCTAGAGGTACATCTCTTGTTGGTCTAGATCTTAGAAAGACTAAGATTCGTCCTAAGTATGTTCCAAACCCAACTGATCCTAATATTCCTAATTCAGCATTATTCAGAATTACTGGTCAATGCTATTTTTGGCAGTTCAGTATGTTTGATGCTGATGATAGTGAATTAGTATATACTGATAATAAAGTATTCACTTCTGGTTCTGGTAATTTAGCAACTCCAACATTTTCTCACCATAAATTAACTTGTTTTGAATATGCTGATGGTGTCACTGTACCTACTGGGTATAATGAGACTGATTTGGATATGTATTATGCAAAATTATCCAATGCATTTAATGAAGGTTCTGGTAGGAGAATTGATTCTCAGCAAAAATTCCCAATTGCTCCAGAAGCATTTTCAAAAGAAAGACCAGAATGGGAAATTGTTGGTGCGTTTGCAACTGATCCAGTTAATATTACAAGCATTATTTCTGGAGACAGTGCAACTCCAAGTCCAATTATTACGGTTAATACAGAGGTAGATCATGGATTGACTGTTGGTACACCAGTTAAGATTCGTGGTGTTAATGTTAATGATTATAATGTTTCAACTGTTGTTACTTCTGTAACTGGTAAGAAAACATTTACATATTTATTACCATTTGTAAGAAATAATCTACCTGCATCTCCAGGTGGTGCTGCTACAGTTACTATTGAAACTGATAGTGTAAAAGGTTCATCTCCATATATCTTTAACTGCTCTATGCGTTCTGTATGGGGTATGAGTGGTATGAGGGCTTCTGGTGAGGAGTCTGCTGGATTTAGAAGTATGGTTGTTGCCCAGTTTACTGGTATTTCACTACAAAAGGATGACCGTGCGTTTGTTAAATATGATACTGTAACTAGATCATATAGTGGTTTACCAATTACAAAGGTTACTGGTGCTCAACTTGCATCACAATCATCATCAACTGATAGTGCGAGAGTTTATCATTTAGACCAAGATGCTGTTTATAGAAAAGGTTGGGAAACTTCTCATATTAAGATTGTAAAAGATTCTATTCTTCAGATTGTATCTGTTTTTGCTATTGGTTTCAATAAGCATTTTACTGCTGAGTCTGGTGGTGATGCTTCAATTACAAACTCTAACTCTAACTTTGGTCAGTTTGCACTTCATGCAGAAGGATTTAAGAAAGAAGCATTTAGTAAGGATAATCATGGATATATTACGTCTATTATATCACCAAAAATAGTTCCTAGTTGGAAACAATCATCTATTGACTGGATTTCAGTAGATGTTGCTAAGACTATTAATACTGGTATTTCAAGTCATTTATACTTGTATGGATTTAATACTAAAGATAATGTACCACCTAATCTAATTCAGGGTTATAGGGTTGGTGCAAGAAATAGTGATTTATTATACTTAGATCTCCCTAATGGTGTTGGTAATAAGAGTGTTCAGATTCAGATGTCTGATAATGCACTTGGTGTGGGTGTAACTTCTATATTAGGAACAACTTCTGCTGCTAAAGAATATATTGTAAGTACTACAACTTCTGCTCCTAATTATAATACTTTAGTATTACAGAGTAATCATAATCTACAAACTGGTGAAACAATAATTATTGTTAGTGATGATGGAGATCTTCCAGAGAATATAATTGAAAATAAAAAATATTATACAATTGCAACTTCTGTTGGTAATGAAATTAAAATTGCTTCATCATTAACTAATGCTAAGAATGGTACTGCTCTTTCATTATATGGTGGTTCTGGTTTAAGAATAAAGAGTAGAGTTTCGGATAGAGATTCTGGAGATATTGGATCTCCTATTCAATATGATAGTGTTCAAGGTGGATGGTTTGTTCATACATCAGCATCTAATGATATTTACAGTAGTATTGTTTCTATTGGAAGTTCAGGATTTACTGAACCAAGAACGGATGTTACTTATTTTAAGAGAATTGCTGATAATAGAAGTATTGATGAAAAAATATATAAGGTTCGTTTTGTAATTCCAAAAGAAGCAGTAAACGCAAAAGATCCTAGTGAAGGATTTGTTCTTCAAGAGTCTAGTACAACAGGAGCACTTTCAAATTCTGAGTTTAGTTTAGCATCAATTACCCAGAGTGATTATTCTTATAAGAGAAATAATAAGTTTATTAGTACATGTACATATGATAGTGCTAATAAAGTAGTTACTGTAACATCAGCAGATCCACATAATTTAAATGTTGGTGAGAGAGTTTTTATTAAAAATGTAAAATCTTCAGTTAATACAAGTGGAGCTGGAGTTACTGGATTTAATGGTGATTTTTCTGTTACATCTATTTCTGATAGAAATACTTTCACATATTCAATAACTGATATTGGTGGTTTAGTTCATAATGTTGGTATTTTCTCTGGTACGAATTCAGGTACGAGAGATGTTAATCTTCCTAGATTTGAAAGAAATGATTTAAAATCAAACCTTTATCTTTATAGAAGAGAAACTATTACTCCATATGAGTATAATGTTCAAGATGGTATTTATCATTTGTATATGTTAAATGCTGGTAATGCAGTTGCAAATGAATTTACTGATTATAGATATGGACAAAAAATTGAAAATATATATCCCCAGTTAGATCGTGATAATTTTGAGGATAATCCACCTTCTGCAAAATCTTTTGCGAAGAGATCTCCTCTTGGTGATGTTGTAACTAATGATCTTAAAAATAGTATTTCAAGAGAAAGTCTTGATATTGCAGTTAAGAAATTTGGAATAGGTCCTGTAGTAAGTTCTTATTCTGCACCTTCTGGTGGTATTGGAACTATTACTACAACTTTAGAGCACGGATTAGGTGGTATTGTTGGATACACAGCTCTTACTGGAAATGCTCAAGCATATACACCAGGAACTTATTATAATGTTAAACTTTTAAATAATGATAATAGTTGGAATGGTGCAACTGCAAAGGTAGTTGTTTCTGGAGCAGGAAATTCAGTAACATCACTTGAAGTTCAATCAGGTGGATCAGGATATCAGACTGGAGCAACATTAAAACTTGATGGTTTTAATAATGCAACTATTGGTATTAATAGCTCAGTAATTTCTTCTTCAAAGAATAATTCACTTCAAGTAACTGGTATTGGTACTGCATCAGACGGACTCTTTAGAATTGTAGATGTTCTTTCTAAAAATACTCTTTCTATTGCAGCAACAACTGGAGATCCTACGATATATCCAGGACAATATATCTTCAACGTTGCTCCATCAGCACCAGCATCTTCTCAGGTTTACAACTCTGTTGTAGGCATTACAACTGTTACTTGTACATCTGCTCATGGATTGGTAATTGGTAATAGAGTAAGAGCACTTGATTCTTCTGATAATAATATTGGAGATTATGTTGTTAGTGATGTAGTTGGTATTAATACTTTAGCAGTAATGACTACGATGGGTCTTGCTATAGGTATTAGTGGAAATGCTGCTCGTATCCTTAAGCATGGATTTAATGCTAATGATTTAACTTCTGATGTTGATGGTGAAAATCTAGGATCAAGAGGTGTTCCTTTCTATGATAATGAATTTGCATATCTTCAGGAAGATATTCTTACCGATGTAACTACTGGTATTGCTACATTTGCTGTTCAATCTCGTACTGGTGCTGGAAGTGTTGGTGTTGGTACGACTGCAAGATTTGAACTTGGTAGTTTCATTCAAGTTGGAAATGAGATTTTACGAGTTTCTAGTAGTAGTTTAACTGGAGCTGGAACCAATCAAATTCAAGCAATTCGTGGTTATCTTGGAACACAAAAAGAAGATCACTTTACTGGAGCATTAATTAAGAAGATTAAGCCAATTCCTGTTGAATTCCGTAGACCATCTATTCTTAGGGCATCTGGACAGACGTTTGAATATCTTGGGTATGGACCAGGTAACTATTCAACTGGTTTACCCCAGATTCAGAATAAAACTCTAACAGATAGAGAAAACTTCCTTGCTCAAGCACAAGAAAGAGATGCTGGACAGATTGTTTATACTGGTATGAACAGTGATGGTGATTTCTTTATTGGTAATACTAAGTATTCTGCATCTTC
>CEUA01153805.1_pt1 | contig 20079 bp, 25 predicted proteins | sample 361541 | NCBI WGS metagenome assembly CEUA01 (sample SAMEA2623079, study PRJEB7988) | marine metagenome | isolation source: saline water (ENVO:00002010), including
CTCAGTCCCAGTGTGGCTGATCGTCCTCTCAGACCAGCTACGGATCGAAGCCTTGGTAGGCATTTACCCTACCAACAAGCTAATCCGACTTGGGCTCATCTAATAGCACGAGGTCCGAAGATCCCCCGCTTTCCTCCTTGGAGCGTATGCGGTATTAGCTCGGTTTTCACCGAGTTGTCCCCCACTACTAGGCAGATTCCCAAGCATTACTCACCCGTCCGCCACTCGACGCCTGGAAGCAAGCTTCCATCGTTTCCGTTCGACTTGCATGTGTTAAGCATACCGCCAGCGTTCAATCTGAGCCAGGATCAAACTCTTCAATTATATATTTTAAAAAGTTTTTTCCTGAACGCTTATAAATTAGAGGTGCACTAATGCACCTCAATGTTAGACGCTCAATGTCACCGTTACCTCGGTGCGAGCGCCCACACAAGTTGCTTGAGTTAAATTGTCAAAGAGCAGAGCTTCGTTTTCATCGAAGCAAGCCGCTCATTTTATATTAAAAATAGACTTTATCCAAACTTTTATTTATTAAAATTAGACAATTTAAACAAGTTTATTGAATAAAAATTATAGGCATTTACTTTAATAGATCAACTGATCTATTTCTTAGTCAGTATAATTTTTTTAAATCTTCTTTTACCAACTTGAAATACCCCTTCAAAATTGGGTGTTATCAAACAATCACAATCACTAATATTTTCACCATTTAATTTAACAGCGCCTTGTTTTATCATTCTCAAGGCTTCTGATGAGCTACCAACCAGGCCAGAGTTCTTTAGCAGATGGCGTATTCCAATACCCTCAGATGATAATTCTAATTTAAATTCAGATATATCAGATGGCATAGAACCCTTGCTAAAAAGCTCTATAAACTCTTTTTTAGCTTTAATTGAAGTTTCGCTATTGTAGAAACGCTCTACTAATTCTTCTGCTAATTGATACTTAACATCTCTAGGATTTTTACCTGATTGAACAGAACTTTTTAATGTATCTATTTCAGATATAGATTTAAAACTTAGTAATTCAAAATAATTCCACATTAGAGAATCAGAAATAGACATAACTTTTCCGAATATCTCCTTTGGGGTATCAGTAATACCAATAAAATTGTTTAGTGACTTAGACATTTTTTTTTCGCCATCTAAGCCCTTCAGTAAAGGCAATGTGATAATAATCTGGGGATCTTGCTGAAATGATTGTTGTATATGTCTTCCCATAAGTAAATTAAATTTTTGATCAGTTCCTCCTAGTTCTACATCTGACTTTAAAGCCACAGAATCATACCCTTGAACAATAGGGTAAATAAGCTCATGTATCGAAATTGGCTTACCTGACTTAAATCTTTTATCGAAATCATCTCTTTCGAGCATTCTTGCTACTGTCTGTTTCGATGCTAACTTAATTAAATCTGATGCATTAAATTTATTCATCCAGTTAGAATTAAATTCAATTATTGTTTTATCTTTATCTAATATTTTAAAAACCTGATCATTATATGTTTTGGAATTATTGGTTATTTCTTCCTTAGATAGCGCTGGCCTTAAAACGCTCCTTCCAGAAGGGTCTCCTATAAGTGCAGTAAAATCTCCAATTAGAAAGACAACTTCATGACCTAAATTCTGAAACTGGCGCATTTTGTTTAGCAAAACTGTATGGCCTAAATGAAGATCAGGGGCAGTAGGATCAAATCCAGCTTTAATTCTTAATGGTCTAGATAATGCTAAAAGATCTTTGAAGTCCTTCTCTATAAGAATTTCTTCCGTTCCTCGGCTCAGCTCTTTAAATTGTTCTTGGCTCGATTCCATAAATGATTTCAAAATTAATGCAATTATTCATTGTATCCTGACTGACACAATTGCGATAGTTTTGACTGAAATAGAATAAATTGGTTAAAGTAATCATCAAAGTAATTAAAAAAGTTTTATATCGTGAAAACATATAAAGGTGGCGTGCGCCACGATTACAATAAAAAAAATAGTTCTCCTAATAAATCTAATAGGAAAAATCACTGGTTAGCATTCTCTGTCTCCATGTCTATCCCTGTTATTCTTATGATTACCTTTATCTCGATATCTTCAATTACCCAAGTTGGGGAAAGTATAGAAAATACTGGGCTATCAAAAAACAATCAGCTAATTCAAAGTTTATCTGAGTATTCAAATACTATTGACCTACCTAAAAATATAGTTAAATCATCGCCTTTAAAGGATAATCTTCCAAATGATATTCAAGAGAAGCTTCTAACTGTAAGATCTGGGGATAATTTAGAATTACTATTTCTAAAAAATTCTTTGAGTATTTCTGATCTAGGCAAAATCACCCAACTAAAAGCATCTATGGAAAATTTAGAAATGCTTTTACCTGGTGAAGAAATATCCATAGAGCACACTCTGAGCGGGAATATTATCTCTCTTAGTAAAAATCTTAATGAACAAAATATCTTAAGGATATTTACTACGAATATTGGTTTTGAATCTGAAATATTAGAAAGAGAAATAGAAATTAGAAAAAATTATGCTTATGGAATCATTGAATCTTCATTATTTGAAGCTGGCAAAGATGCTGGCATTTCTGATACTGTCATAATGAATATGGCTGGAATCTTCCAATGGGATATTGATTTTATTCAAGATGTAAGAATTGGTGATGAGTTCACTGTTATCTATGAAGAATTTTGGCATGAGGGTGAAAAAATAAGAACTGGGGAAATATTAGCGACTGAATTTATTAATCAAGGTGAAATTTTTAGGGCAGCAAGATATACAAATAGCCAAAATTTCACGGATTACTATATGCCTGAAGGAAGAAGCGTAAGGAAAGCATTTATTCGTGCTCCAGTTGATTTTACTAGAATTAGCTCTAGTTTTAATTTAAATAGGAGGCACCCAGTACTGAATACAATTAGAGCGCATAAAGGGGTGGATTATGCAGCGCCCTCAGGCACCCCAGTAATGGCAGCAGGCGATGGTGTTGTTAAGTCAATAGGAGATAATGGAGGCTATGGAAATACCATAGTGCTTCAACATGGATCAAATATTACTACTCTTTATGCTCATCTTTCTCGTTTCGCAAATATAAAGCAAGGTACTAGAGTGACCCAAGGACAAACAATTGGTTATGTTGGTCAATCAGGACTAACAACTGGTCCTCATCTTCATTATGAATATCGTATCAATGGAGTCCATAGAAATCCTAGTACTGTAGAATTGCCTCTAGCAAACCCTATAAATCTAGAAAATTTTGATGATTTTACAAGAAGCTCTTCAATATTTTGGCAACATATAGATTTAATTAGAAGAGTTGAAAAAGGTACAACCTAATCAATAGGGGATACCAAAAAATGTCGCAAATTTATATTGGTCTTATGTCTGGTACTAGTCTAGACGGTGCTGATATATCCATCGTAGAATTTGAAAATAATAGGCTATGCTCTTATCAAGGAAAAACATATCCATTCCCAAAAAATTTAAGTGATAGGCTTTTTGATCTCAAAGATAATACCTTGTCTCTAGAAACACTAGGAAAGATAGATAAATCTTTAGGAAAATTTTTTTCCAAATGTATAAAAGATTATCTTATTGAATTATCTCTAGATAGTAAAAATATATTAGCAATTGGATTTTCAGGGCTAACAATTTGTCACAAGCCATCAACTCCGGAGCCTTTTACTATGCAAATAGGTGATCCTAATGTTATCTGCAAAGAAACTAAAATAGATGTAGCTTCAGACTTTCGTCGTGCTGATATGGCATTAAATGGGGAGGGGGCCCCCTTAACACCAGGCTTTCATAAATGGTATTTTGGTAATAACAAAGAGACAAGAGTTATCCTAAATTTAGGGGGTATTGCAAATATAACAATACTTGAGCCTGGAGAAAAATTAGTTGGATTTGATACTGGTCCAGCTAACACACTCATAGATTGCTGGTCCAAAAAAATTTGGGGTACACCATACGATCAAGACGGAAAAATGGCATCAAATGGAAATATATCAAACTTACTACTTAATGAACTAGCCTCAGATAGTTATTTCTTTAAGGATCCACCAAAATCAACAGGTACAGAGTACTTCAATCCAAAATGGCTGAATAGTAAGCTAGATAAATTGAAAGTTAAACTAGAGGATAAAGATATTTTGAGAACACTTACACAGCTAACAGTCGATACAATATCAGATTCTATTGAAAGATTTGTATCAGAACCATGCAAGATTATTCTTTGTGGTGGTGGCGTATCAAATATTTTTTTAGTCAATCAATTGAAAAGTCGCCTAAATAGTTTTGATATATACTCTAGTCAATCATTTGGACTAGACCCAAACCTTCTTGAGTCAATTGCTTTTGCATGGTTAGCTAAACAAAGAATTGACAAAATACCTAGCAATGTTCCATCAGTTACAGGCGCTAAAAAAGAAACTATTTTAGGATCTATTTACTCTAAGTAAATATCAAACTGAAAAAGAGGAGCCACATCCACATGTTGTAGAAGCATTTGGATTTTTTATTATAAACTGTGAACCAGATAGATCTTCTTTATAATCAATTTCGGCTCCCTTTAAGTATTGAACGCTCATTGGATCAATAAGCAATGAAACTCCCTTTTTGACTATTTCTGTGTCTCCATCTTGAAAAGACTCATCAAAAGTAAACCCATATTGAAAACCAGAGCAACCGCCGCCACTAATATATACTCGCAATTTAAGCTCAGGATTACCTTCTTCACTAATGAGCTTGCTTACTTTTATTGCAGCAGCTTCAGTAAAGTTAAGTGCGCTTACTTCTTTTGACAAAAAAACTCCTTCAAAAAATAATTAATAATAACTATATAGCTCTTTAAGAACTCTATTATAAACCTTTTTCTTAAAATTGATCACTATATCTTTTGGATCCCAATAATTAACCCAACAATAATCATCAAATTCTGGTGTTTTTTGAGTATTTAAATTTATATAGCTCTCCTCAACTAATAACCTCAATAAAAACCACCTTTGTTTTTGTCCAATACATAATGGATTTTGGTTAAATTTTATATATTTTTTAGGAAATTTATAAGAAAACCAGTCGTGAGTGATTGCTATTATTTCAACATTATCTGCTGTTAAGCCAACCTCTTCAAAAAGCTCTCTATGCATTGCTTCTATAAAACTCTCACGCTTATTGATTCCTCCTTGTGGCAACTGCCAAGCATTACTTCCTACTCTTGATGCTAGAAAAACTTTTTTTTCATCATTTAATAAGATAATTCCTACATTAAGACGAAAGCCTTTTTTATCTATCTGATCCATAATTTAAAAAATATATAAATTACTTAGAAGATAAATAATTTCTTCCTATTTCCATCATTTCTATAAAGCCATCCTTATTCTTACTATTTATTAATTCCTTCAAACCATTAGCAGAGTTGATTAAACTATCTAAAGACAAGCTAGTATATTTATTCAAAGCTTGAATTTCATAATAAAGATCTGGGCTTTCTTGAGCAACAGAAGAAGCTACATTCAGCTGAGAATCGAATGTTGTACTAGATATCTTAATTAAATTTTTAATTTTCTCATCGCTGTTAGCTAGTGCTGTAAAAAAAACAATATTAATAGCATGAGATAAACCTAATATATAACTGATAGCCTGATCATGCTGATCGAGACTCATACTTACCTTCTCTGCCATTGTAGATGAAAATATTTTCTTAGCTTCTTTAGTAGCTGCATCATTGCCCACATCTACGAAGATGATATGTCGGCCAGATAATAACTGTGTATCAGGTCCAAACATCGGGTGTATAGAAGTCGCCTTACATCCAGAGTCTATTAAATCATTAATGCCTGTTTTCAAAGGTGTTTTTAATGAACCTATGTCAAATATTAAGCCCTTTGGCTTCTTTTTTGCTAAATTAGTTAATACATTTGCTGTTGATTTTATAGGAGTGGCAACTACTATTACATCATGTTCAAGACTATTATTTAACCAATCTATTTTCCGATAAATTGTCTCAGTATCACTATTATCAGAAATCTCAACTAAAAAATTCTGAGAATTTAAAAAATCGGCCATCCAGAAACCCATTCTACCGGCACCCCCAATAACTAGAGCACGCTTTCCTTCTCCATCACTATTAGCAGAGACTTTTGACTTTTCTTGCTGCTGAAGTGAAGCACTTATTAATAGCTTCATTATCTCTTTGGCTAGAGATGGATCAAGACCTAAGCTAATTGATTGTTTTTCTATACTTTTCAGTATTTTAGATTCTCTATCATAATCTCTAATAGCAATTCCAGTTTTAATTTTATAATCACTTACTTCACTTACTATTTTTTGCCTCTCAGATATTAATTCAATCAGCTCTTTATCAACTATAGTTAACCGATTCCTTAGTTGATCTAGACTCATAATGTTAGCCTCCTTATAAATTAGTTTTGTAAAGCACCTATTTTTAATTTCAAAAAGTTATCAAAGTCTGACAGATAATATAATTTAGAGTATTATTGATCTATGATAAATGCTACCAAATAATGAGTAAAAATAAATCTTTTGAATAAAAATAGCCTAATTTTTGATAAATCTGACAATCCATTACAGCTACTCGAAGAATGGTTTAATGAAGCTATTGATAAGAAGGTTCAACGTCATCCTAATGCTATGAGTCTATCTACGGTAGGCAATGATAACACTGCTTCAGCAAGAATGGTTTTAGTTAAAGATCTATCTAGTAAGCTAGATTATATTACATTTTATACAAACTACTTATCTAGAAAGTCTCAACAATTAAATATTAATAATTCGGTAGCAGGTATATTTCATTGGGATATGCTAGGTAGACAAATAAGAATGGAAGGTAAGGCAATCAGATCGCCTGATATAGAAAGTAATAATTATTTCTCACAAAGATCATGGCTAAGCCAGCTAAATGCATGGTCTAGCATGCAAAGTCAGCCTCTAAAAAAACAAGATGACCTCAAAAAAGAGGTAATAAAAAAAGCTGAAGCTTTTGGTATATCAAGCGACCAATTATTGTCAAAAAAATTAGGTAATAAAATAGATATTCCTAGGCCTAGTTATTGGGGTGGTTTTAGATTCTGGATGAATATGATTGAATTCTGGCATGAAGGTAAAGATAGATATCATGAAAGATTATGTTTTAGAAGAAAAATAGAAGCCAAAAACAATACCTTTGTATGTAGTAAATGGAAATCTGAATACTTGCAGCCTTAAATATAAAAAATAGTTTTTTAAAGTTAATAACTTTGATAATTTAATTGCATTATGAAAAATAGACTAACGAAAATATATACTAAAAATGGAGATAAAGGTAGAACCTCACTCTCTGGAAAAGAAAGATTATATAAAACTGATAAAATTATCGAGTGTATAGGAGCTATTGATGAGCTTAATTGTGCAATAGGTCTTATTCTAATAAATGATAATTTATCTGAAAAAATAAAAGAGACTCTTGATAAAATTCAACATCAGCTTTTTGATATAGGGGGGGAATTATCACAGCCTGATTATAAAGCTATCTCTAGTAATGATATTTCTCAATTAGAAAATGAACTAGATAATTATAACAACAAACTACCGCATCTAAAGGAATTTATTCTGCCAAGAGGTACAAGTTCTGCAACATATTGCCATCTTGCAAGATCTATATGTAGAAGAACTGAGAGAAGAGCTTGGGATCTTTTTGAGAACAGCAATGATAAAATTAGTGAAGATATCCCTAAATATCTTAATAGATTATCTGACTTGCTATTTGTCCTTGCAAGAGCGATTATTAAAGATGAAGGAAATATAGAAACATTCTGGAATCCAAAACTAAAAAAATAATAGCATCTTTTAAACTAAAGATGATAAATAGCTCCAATCAAAGCTTTTTCCAGGATCAGTTTTTCTACCTGGAGCTATATCACAATGGCCAACAATATCGCCATCACTCAAAGATAAATAATTCTTCTTTAGTGACTTAATTAATTTTGCTAAACAAATATATTGTTTATTCTCATAAAGACTATCATCTGTACCCTCAAGCTCAATGCCTATAGAATAATCATTACAGCCGCCCTTACCTAAATAACTTGACTCACCAGCATGCCAAGCTCTTTTAAGAAAAGATACATATTGAGTAATACTTCCTTCTCTATCGATTAGCACATGGCTTGATACTCTTATATTTGATATTTTCTTATAATATGGGTGATCAGATTCATTGATCTGGTTGGTGAAAAGCCTATCTATAGCATTTCCACCAAAATTACCTGGAGGTAAGCTAATTCCATGTATAACAATAATTTCAAGCTTCGAATCATCTGGTCTATCATCATAATTAGGAGAAATAACTCTCCTAGCTTGCTCAATCCAGCCATTTTTTATTTCTATATCCAACGCTTGCATCATATTATGTTTATAATTAAAAAAATAGAATTAACACTAAAGATTGTATTTAAAAACTTATAATTAACTATAACTGAATGAAGATAAAGAAAAAAAATATACCAAGGTTATATATAAATTCTGAGCTAGCAGAAGAATTTATTAATTTAGATGCTGAAAGTATACATTACATAAGGAATGTTTTAAGACTTAATGTAGGAAATAAGATCAATCTATTTAATGGCAAGGGCCAAGAAAAGGAGTGTATTATAAAAAGATTAACCCATAAAGAAGCTGTCCTTAAAATAGATAGAAATTTAACACCATTAAAAGAACCAAGAATTAAGATTACTCTAATTCAAGGATTACCAAGATCAGGAGTAATAGATAACATTATCCAAAAATCAACAGAACTCGGTATCTACGATATTTATCCAGTTTTTACTCAATACAGCATAATAAAAATAAACGCTGATAGCGCTAAAAAAAGGCTGCGGCATTGGAAAAAAATATCCTATGGCGCATGTGAGCAGTCTGGAAGGCACGTCCCCTTGAAAATTAATAATCCACAAAAATTAGAGTCCTGCCTAGAAAAAATTAACCTAAAAAGTACAAAAATTGTCCTTCATCCATCAAAACAATCTATTAGTTTTTCAGATTTTTTAAACTTAAAAGTGGCTCCTAAAAACATTTTAGTCATAATTGGACCTGAGGGAGGATTAAGTAATATTGACTTGCAACAAATAAGTAAGGCGGGATTTGAAAAAATATCGTTAGGCCCAAGACTATTGAGAGTTGAAACTGCTGCTATATCAGCCTGCTCTCTTATTCAAAATAAATGGGGTGACTTATTATAAATACTATTATTAAAAAAATTATTTGGTGAGCCTATGAATAATAAAAAAATTAATGTTGGCGTAGTTATGGATGATATTAATAATATCAATCCAGAAAAAGATACGACTTTAGAGCTTCTCTTAGAAGCAAAAAAAAGATCATTAAATATAATATATTTTAAACAAAGCGGATTATATATAAAAAATGGTTTTGCTTATGGAAAGGGTTATGAAATAGAAGTGTTTCCGAGTCCAAAAAAATATTTTGAATATACTAAATCTTGGGAAGGAGAGCTTTCCAAACTAGATATGCTATTAATGAGAAAAGACCCGCCATTTAACATGAATTATATTTATACTACTTACATATTGGAGCTTGCAGAAAAAAATGGCGTAAAAGTTATTAATAATCCAAAATCACTTAGAGATATAAATGAAAAATCATATACAGCATGGATCCCAGACCTTACGCCCCCACATATAATCACTAATAATATTAATCAAATTAAAAGCTTTCTCAAGCAGTACAAAAAAATAGTTATCAAGCCTCTTGATAGCATGGGTGGCCAATCAATATTTGTAATTGATGAAAAGGACTTAAATACCAATGTCATTATAGAGGTTATGACCAAAAACAATAATCGATTTATAATTGCTCAAAAATATATTAAAGAAATAACTAAAGGTGATAAAAGAATTATTTTAATTAATGGTGAGCCAATAAAATATTCTTTAGTAAGAATACCAAAAGAAGGTGATACCAGGGGTAATTTAGCTATGGGATCATCAAAAAAAATAACCAAACTAAATAAAAAAGAACTAGAAATATGCTCATATATTAAGCCTCTCCTAATGAAGAAAGGTATATATCTAGCAGGTATAGATGTAATAGGAGAGTATATTACTGAAATTAATATAACTAGCCCTACAGGAGCAAAAGAAATTAAAGCAGGCGCAGGTGTAGATGTTGCCAAAATATTTTTCGATGAAGTATTAAAAATGGTCTAAATAAATGGTCCAATTTGACTGTAAATTAATCTTAGCTTTTGACTTTGGAGAAAAAAAAATAGGTATTGCCTCAGGTAATTTATATACAAAAACAGCATCTCCTATAACAACACTCGAGTATGATGAAAAAATACCATGGAATAAAATAAAAGTAATTATATCTGAATGGTCTCCAGATAAAATAATTATAGGAATTCCAGAACAAAAATCTGACAGTACAATAGTTAATAAATGTTATAAATTTAAAAAAGATATTGAAATTAGATTCAAATTACCAGTGAATACTACTGATGAATCATTTACCTCAGTCGAAGCAAAAAGTATTCTAAGAAATCACAGAAAAATTGGTATAAAAAAGAAACGTATAAAAAAGAAAGATATTGATAGCTACTCAGCTAGACTAATTGCAGAACAATGGATGATGTATGAATAAATACTTATTCCTATTAACAATTATTATTCCTTTTATTGCGTATGCTGAATATGGAACTATTAGGATAGATAAAATAATTAGTGTTTATGATGGGGATACTTTTAGAGCTGATATAGATAGCTATCCTCCAATAATTGGTAAAAATATCAGAATAAGGATTAAGGATATAGATACTCCTGAAATATCTGGTCAATGTGAAATGGAAAAGAAAATTGCAATTAACGCAAGAGATAGAATAAAGAATTTATTAGAATCTGCAATAGTAGTTGAGTTAAGAAATATCGAAAGGGGAAATTTTTTTAGATTAATAGGAGATGTATATATTGATGGAACTAATTTAGGAAATCTTATTTTAAATGAAGGATTAGCAATTGAATATTCATCTAAAAGTAAGGATTATTGGTGTTAGCTTTAAATTAGTTTTTTTCCGCTGTATAATGATAATAAATGATGGTGGTGTAAATGCTAAAACAAGTTAATGAAAAAGGTAACTTAATACACTTAATATCTCTCAATGATCTAGATCAAAATCTACTACAAGATATCATTAATCGAGCAAAAGAATACTTAGAATTAGATTTTAAAAATAAATCCTTTAATAAAATCCTATCGGGTTACACAGTAGCAAACCTATTCTTTGAGCCTAGCACAAGAACTAGGGCTTCTTTTGAGCTTGCAGCTAAAAAACTGGGAGCTGAAGTAATAAATCTAGATGTTAATACTTCTTCCAGGATCAAAGGGGAAAACATTATTGATACAATCCATACATTAGAATCACTATATGTAAATGTTTTCATTGTGAGAGATGCACAAACTGGAATTACTAAAAAAATAGCAGAGCATGTGGGTCAAGGAGTATCTGTACTTAATGCAGGAGAATCAGATACATCTCATCCAACACAAGCATTGCTAGATATGATGACTATACAAAAGTATAAGAAAAATTTGAGTAGTACTTCTGTAGCTATTATTGGTGATATAAAACACTCAAGAGTAGCAAGATCTGCATATGAAATTTTATCTAAATTTAATGTAGCTGATATTCGACTTATTGCCCCTGAAGAACTAATGCCTGAAAATAAATTTAATTCAGCAAAAAAATTTACATCTATAGAGGCTGGTGTAAAAAATGCTGATGTTATTATGGCCTTAAGAATTCAAAAAGAAAGATTTAATGAAGAGTCTAATATACCAAATGAAAAAGAATATTTTAAAAGTTTTGGCATAACAAATAAAATTTTAAAATTAGCCAAGCCAGATGTAATATTAATGCATCCAGGTCCTATGAATAGAAACATAGAAATTGAAGATTCTGTAGCTGATGGAAATAATTCTGTGATTAGAGAGCAAGTCACAAATGGTATGGCGATAAGAATGTCTATACTTTCTCTTGTATTTGATAATATATCAAATGCAAAATAATTTTTAACTATGATGAATGATAAAAAAATCTTCTTGGAAGATGCTAAAGTTATTTCTCAGACTTCCCATAATGGCAATCAATATATCATAAGATTGGAGGCTCCAAAATGCTCAAAATCTGCCATTCCAGGGTCTTTTGTTCATTTGTCTTGCGATCCATCAATACCGATGAGAAGACCGCTTTCAATTATGCAAACAAATCCAAATCAGCAATGGATTGATTTATTATATAAACCAATAGGCAATGGGCTGGAATATCTTACTAAAAAAAAGATTGGGGATGTAATAAGCTGCCTAGGTCCAATTGGTAATGGCTTTAATATAGAAAAAAATAGATCTTTTATATTAGCAATAGGTGGAGGTGTAGGGATACCACCTATATATTTTCTAACAAATTATTTAAAAAATGATAGAAATATAGAGCTTTTTGTGATGATGGGCTCTGAAGTACCCTTCCCTCTTATAACATCAACAGATGATCTCTTAATTAATGGCATACCTAATAATACAACAAAGGTAATTAATAGCATAAAAAAATTAGGTATTAAATCAAGGCTAGCTAGCCTATCTGATATTGAAGGATGCTTCAAAGGCTATGTTACTGAACTAGCAGAGAAGTGGCTTAATACTAAAACAAATAAAGAGTTAGATAATATACAAATTATATCCTGTGGCCCAGAACCAATGCTAGAAGCAACAGCTATTTTAGCTAAAAAGTTTAATTTGCCGTGTCAAATTGCAGTTGAAGAATTTATGGCTTGTGGTGTAGGTGGTTGTGCTGGTTGCACAATTAAAATTAAAACTGAAAATGGATTTGAAATGAAAAGAGTATGTGTTGATGGTCCCGTATTTAAAGCTAATGAAGTATATTCAGAATGTTTTTAAGGATAAATAAAAAAGATAACCTTGAAAGAAATAGAAAAAAAAATATCTATAATTAAATCTAAAATTAAATCCGCATCTTTAAAATCTAAAAGGAATGAAAAGGAGGTAATGCTTCTTGCTGTCAGTAAGAAAAAGACAGCTCATGAAATATATGAAGCTTATAATCTAGGAATAAATAACTTTGGAGAAAGCTTCTGTCAGGAAGCGATTGAAAAAATCAATAATTTAAATAAACTTAATATTAAGTGGCACTTTATAGGAAAAATACAATCAAATAAAGCCAAAGATATAGCTGAATACTTTGATTGGGTGCATACAATAGATAGATCTAAAATTGCTAATAAACTTAGCTTATATCGCCCAAAAAATAAAAAGCCTTTAAATGTATGTATACAAATAAATCAGGGGCAAGAAATTCATAAGGGAGGTTTAAATCAATTAGATGCTTTAGATCTAATCAATACAATACATAACCTACCAAATCTTAAGCTCAGAGGTCTGATGACTATTCCGCCAAAAATAGGTAGCTCCAAAAAATATTTTTCAGAGCTTAGAATGTTAAAAAAAAGCATTATTAGAAATGGTGTTTCTCTTGATACTTTATCTATGGGTATGTCTTCTGATTTTGAGGAGGCAATAATTGAGGGTAGCACAATCATCAGGATAGGAAGTTCAATTTTTGGAAAAAGATAATAAAGTTATTACTATATCAACCTAGAATAGATTAGAATTATAGTTATGCATAACTCATTACTTTATATCATTCAAACAATAACAGATCTTTACTTGATGGCACTGCTATTTCGCCTAGTTCTAGAACTATTTAGAGCAGACTATTATAATCCAATAGCCCAGTTAATAATTAATATAACAGATCCAATAATAAGACCATTTAAGTTAATTCCAAGAATTGGGAACTTCAATTTATCTATTTTAATAATATGGATTTTTCTGCAATCTGTCGTATTCTGGTTTCTGCTATTTTCAGTATCAAGAGAAATGCCTTATTTGGACTTAATCCTTATCTCAACTATCAAGTTCTTAAACTCATTAGTATCCTTGTATACTTGGGGGATTATTATTCATGCAATACTTAGCTGGCTACCGCTTAATTATAATCCATTAATAGCACTTTTATCTGAAATTATTGAACCTTTTTTATCTCCGTTTAGAAAAATCTTACCTCTTACTGGAGGTATTGATTTTTCTCCTATACTAGCGTTAATAATTTTAAATTCTATCTCTATAGCTATCCCTAATACTAATCTAGTGATTTAGAAATAATTATTTTATTTAAATATTATCTTTTACTGTATTTCTTATTCTTATCATTTCACTATGTGGAATATAAAGAAGATCTGATATTTTCCTAATTACATGGTCTTCATATTTATCAAGATTGTTATCTGAAAAAGCTACTTTCCAAAGCATAGTAATAATTAAGTTTTTTTCATCTATTGATAACTCTTCGTGTAATAATCTAGTAAATTCTTGTAAAGAAACTGAGTGATCAGAGCTACCCTTAGCCTCTATCAGAAGAAGCTCAGCCTCTTCATCAGATAAATCAAAAAAAGATTTTAATTGAGATATAACTTCATCAATTTCATTTTTATCCTCTTCATAATCTGCTCTAACAATTTCAATTAAAAGAGTTGCTGTTGCTAATTTTAATGCATTTTCACGTTCATCAGATTTTATTTCACTTTCATTAGAAAACGATTTATCAAAAAAAGATTTTAATTTATCTAGCATAATTATTAAGATTTATTTTTATTGTCCTTTGAAAAGTCTAATGCAGCAGAATTTATACAATATCGTGTATTAGTTGGCGCTGGACCATCTGGAAAAACATGTCCTAAATGAGCATCGCACTTAGAACAAACTACTTCTTCTCTCAAGTATCCCTTTGAGTGATCATCTCTTTTAACTAAATTCTCATTAGAGATAGGAGATGTAAAGCTAGGCCATCCTGTACCAGAATCAAACTTACTTTCAGAAGAAAAAAGTCTCTCGCCACAACAAATACAATAATATATTCCTTTTTCTTTATTTTCGTTATATTTTCCGGTAAATGGCATTTCAGTGCCTGATTCTTGTGTAATTCTATACTGCTCTGAAGTAAGCTTATCATGTAAATTTGATTTTTTTTCCTTATCCTTAAATGTCATTTTTTTCTCTCAAATTAAAATTATACAATAATCAATTTAATTATACATTTTAACTACTTTTTTCTTATAAACTAAGTTAAAAAAATCCTATCAGGCTTTAGGGTCTAATCTCAATAGGGGTAAATTCGTTAACACTTTCCCAAATATAACGCATATCACTATTAGATACTGCTATACAGCCATCTGTCCAATCCCAACTCTTAACTTGATTGTCAATAAATTCTGAATTATTTGGTTGGCCATGAATCATTATAAGACCCCCTGGGCTATAGCCATTATTTATTGCCAAAGAAGCCTCCTGTTCGTTAGGATACGAAATTTTTAAGGATAGAAAATAATTGCTATCTGGATTTTTCGACTCAATATAATATTTTCCTTCAGGAGTTCTGAAGTCTCCCTCTCTTGTCTTAGCGCCTTTTGGTGATAGTCCTAAAAAAATGTCAAAATCTTTAATTACTGTATCTTGACTATAAAGTATTAGTTTTCTGTCTGACTTGATTACTAAAATATAGTCAGCTTTAGGAACAATAGGCATACTTTCAGATAAAGCTTGAATACTATATATAAATATAAATAAAGCTAGAAATAGATTTCTAAGATAATAGTAACTAATATACATAATAATTTATTTTTTTTATTGAGTAATTGTTTAGTAAAATATAGCTCAGAAACGTTAGTATATATAATAATTTAATTTTAAAATAAAAATGAACGTAAAAATACTTAAATTTTTTTCACCTCTATATTTCGTTACATATTTCTTTTATCTTTTGATGAGATTATTAGCGCTATTGCCTCATAGTCTTCAAATATCTATAGGAAAGATACTAGGTAAAATTATTCACCTATTTGCTAGAAAAAGAAGAAAAATAGCAGATTCAAATATAAAGATATGCTTTCCTAGCCTAAAAGAGGAAGAGCAAATAACTCTTAGGAAAAAACATTTCGAATGTCTAGGTATATCACTTACTGAATTATCTATGGCATGGTTTGGGTCAAAGGACAAGATAAGAAGCTTAATCAAAATTAATGGAAAGGAGAATCTAGAAAAAGCTCTTAGTAAAGGAAATGGAGTAATATTATTTTGTGGCCACTTTACAACTTTTGAATTTTTCTTTCCAGCTTTGGAGTCTATATATCCAAAAATCTCTGCTATGTATAGATCTCAAAAAAATGAGCTTCTTAATAAAATTATGACCAAAGGAAGAAAAAGATCTATAGATTATCTTTACCCAGAAGAAAATGTAAGGGATATGATTAAAAGTCTATCAAATAATTATATTGTTTGGTATGCGCCAGACCAAAGCTACCAACAGAAATACAGTAGTCTTATAAATTTTTTTGGTATTCCTACAATGACTAATACAGCCACAAGTAGAATTGCTAAAATTAGTGGTGCAGTTGTTTTAACTTATTTCTGTAGAAGGCTACCAAATAATAAAGGCTACATATTAGATATAGGTAAGCCAATAAAAAATTTTCCTACGAAAAATATTAATCTTGATACACAGTATTTAATGGATGAACTGCAAGGTTATATAGAAGGATGTCCTGAGCAGTACAACTGGATACATAGAAAATTTAAAGGGAGCCCTAAACCTTATGCAAATCTGTATAATAAATAATTATGAAATATAATTTAACAATAAAAGAATTTTTTAAAATTAGATATATACATCTTTGGATCATATGGTATTTTCTAAAAATATCTTCTTATATTCCTCACAATCTTCAAATGATATTTGGAAGGATATTAGGAAAAATAATTAGAGTTCTGGCTAAGAAAAATCTAAGTATAGTTAGCAGAAATATTTCTACTTGCTTCCCTACAATAAGTAATAGAGATAAAAAAAAATTAATAAATAAGCATTTTGAATCTATAGGTATTTCTTTTTTTGAAATATCAACAGCATGGTTTGCCTCATTAAAAAAAGTTAAAAAAATAGTCAAAGTTAATGGTATAGAAAACCTTAATAATGCATTAAGTAAAGGTAATGGTGTTATTCTTTTTACAGCTCACTTTACATGCCTTGAAATAGCAGGCGCTATCCTTGAGGAGATCTGTCCAAATAGTAATTGCATGTATAACCCACAAAAAAATAAAATGGTGGATATGATGATCAAATCTGGTAGGACTAGGTTTGCAAAAGACCAAATACCTAAAAATAGTATTAGATCAATGCTTAAAGCACTGAAGAATAATGAAGTTGTTGTTTATCTAGCAGATCATGTATACAAAGGAAGCAATAGTGAACTGATACCTTTTTTTGGTGAGCCTGCTCTAACAAATACAGCAACTACTAAAATTGCAAAAATTAGTAAGGCAAAAATACTACCTTATTTCATAAGAAGGTCAGATGATGATGACTACATAGTAGATATCTACCCAGAACTTGAAAATTTTCCATCTGAAGATCATATTAAAGATACCAGTAGATTAGTTAATCAATTAGAGCAACATATAAGAATTTCACCTGATCAGTATGTATGGAATTATAAAAGATTTAGAGGTAGGCCTAAAAAGTTCGTAGATATATATAAAAACTAATCTATGCCAGAAGTAATAATCCCATAAACCTGGCTTACACCAATATCCTTCATGCATTTAAAATGCTTTAAATAACATTCTCTTTTAAAGCAAGGGCTACATTCAATGTCTAAATATAATATTGTTTTTTTCTTTGTTAATGGGGGTGTAAAGCTAGGAGAAGACGAACCATAAATAGCAATAATGTGAGTATTTACTGCGGATGCAACATGCATTAAACCAGAATCATTAGTAACTACAATCTTTCCATAGCTAAGAAGATCTATTGCCTCACTTAGATTAGTTTTTCCACATAAGTTTACAATATTTCCTTTCTTATTTGCTTTTAAAATAATATCACCTAAATATTTTTCTTTCTCTGAGCCCATGATCCAAACCTTATAGCCATCAATATCTAACTTTTCTGCTAATTCCCTGAAATATTCAATAGGCCATCTTTTAGCTAATCCATACTCAGCGCCTGGTGCTAAAATAACTACTTTTTTTTGATCAGAAAGATTAAGTCTTTGTAAAATAAGTTTCTGTTTTTCAGAGTCAACTGTAAGAATGGGATTAAGAAAGCCCCTATTGATAGTATCTAAAACTTTATACCCTTGGGTGATATATCGATTGATTGTACTATCTGGCAATGAATTATCTAATCTGCAGATATCATTAATTAAACCAAATCGAAGCTCGCCTAGGAATCCTGTTCTTATTGGAATATTAGCAAAAAAAGGAATTAATGCTGCTTTAAAGGAAGAGGGTATAATTATTGCTCTCGAATATCTCTCTTTTTTTAAGGATTTAGCCACCCTTCTCCTTAATCCTAGCTTTAATTCGCCATGACCTACTGGCTGATCAATTACTTTACTTACTTCGGGAATTCTTTCTATTATTGAATTTGACCATTTTGGTGCTAAAACATGAATTTCACAATCTTCTAAATTCGTTTTTAGTAGATTATACAAAGATTGAGACATAACCATATCTCCAATCCAAGAAGGGCCGACAATTAATATTTTTTCTTTATGATTTTTTGGGTCCATTAATATAATCTAAATATTTTTTTATTCCCTGCTCAATATTTTTAAATTCTTGCTTATAACCCATACCTCTTAATTTATCTATGTTGGCCTGTGTATACGCCTGATAAGTTGGCTCTAAACCTTCAGGAAAAGAAATATATTTTTTATTTGACTCTATACCATGCCATTTAAATATCTCATCAGCTACCTCATTAAATGACCATTGATTACCTGTTCCAACATTATAAATACCTGATACACCTTTATTTATTAAGAACCAAAGATTTACTGAAACAACGTCTTCAACATAAACAAAGTCTCTCCTATGTTCGCCATCTTCCCAGCCATGACTCCCTTCAAATAATTGTATTTCCCCATCTTTAAGAACTTGTTTATTAAAATGATATATTACACTTGCCATATTGCCTTTATGACTTTCTCCAGGTCCATATACATTAAAATATCTAAGACCGACAACTTGTGAAATATTTTTGCTAATACTTAATTTTTTAGATACATATTTATCAAAAAGGAGTTTAGAGTGCCCATATATATTAAGAGGTTCATAAGAGTTGTGTTTATCATTAAAAACTGACTTAGGTTCTGATAAATCAGTATTAGAGCCATAAATAGCTGCTGATGATGCATAAATAAATGGGATTTTTTTCTGCTGACACCACTCAAACAACTTAACTGAGTAACGATAATTATTCTCCATCATATAATACTCATCACGCTCTTGAGTATCAGTACACGCTCCTTGATGAAAGACACAATCAACCTTAAAATTAATTCCATCCTCTTCAATATTTTTTAAAAGTAAATCTTTATCCCAATAATCATCGATATCAGAATTAGATAAATTATTGAATTTTGTACCTTCAGTTAAATCATCAACAGCTATAATATTTTTTTTAATTTGGGGAGGATGGCTCTCGAACCCCTTCAATGTTCGCACCCCTCTTATTAGATTACTTCCTATAAAACCAGCAGCTCCTGTAACAATAATCATTTTATTAATTCCATACTAAATTTTTCTATTAATTTTTTAAAATAAAGGTAGCTCCGCAGTAAGAGCACATAGCTTTTCCGCTCTCTTCTATTGGTAGATAGACTTTTGGATGGGAATTCCATAAATACATACCAGGCAATGGACAATGAAGTGGTAAATCTTTATTACCTATCTCATACTTGTTTTTAGAGTTTGCGATGATTAAGCTCTCTTCAATAGATCCTATTGGTTTAGTCATATTCTTTCTCCATCTTTTATTTATTATAACCCTTTCTTAATTAGGAACAGATAAAAAAAACCCCGCGTAAAGCGGGGCTTTTAATTTGCCTAATAAAAAAGGGCTTTGGTTTACTACATCATGCCGCCCATGCCGCCCATGCCGCCCATGCCGCCC
>CEUA01020447.1_pt1 | contig 20075 bp, 14 predicted proteins | sample 361541 | NCBI WGS metagenome assembly CEUA01 (sample SAMEA2623079, study PRJEB7988) | marine metagenome | isolation source: saline water (ENVO:00002010), including
GATGTTCCTAGTTGGCAAAAAAGAATTATTAGAGAGGCAAGAATGCAAGGGAAACCTGTTGTTGTATCAACGCAAATGCTTGAGTCTATGATAACTTCTAAAACACCAACACGTGCTGAAGTTTCTGATGTTGCTACAGCAGTTTTTGAGGGATCTGATGCAGTTATGTTATCTGCTGAATCTGCAATAGGTGAAAACCCAGAATTAGCTGTAAAAATGATGGATAAAATTGCACATAGTGTCGAAAAAAACCCTAATTACTCTTCAATTCTATTAGCGCAACTTGAAGAAACTCCGGATAGCACACCTGATGCAATCGCAACAGCCTCAAGAACTTTAGCAACCGAGTTAAATTCTCCTATGATTGTTTGCTATACAGAATCTGGTTCGACAGGAATTAAAGTTTCTAGAGTCAGGCCAAAACAAATGATATTAACTGTTACTCCAATAGTAGAAACAGCTCGAAAGTTAACTTTAGTTTGGGGAGTAAAATGTATTGTTCAAAAAGATGCAAATAATCTTGAAGAAATGATTAAGATGACTAAGGCATATTCAAAAAGAGAGAAAATTGTAAAAAAAGGTGAAAAAATGGTAATTACTGCTGGCTTGCCTTTAAAAAAACCTGGTACTACGAATTTAATTCGTGTTGTTAAGATATAATAAGATAAGTAAATGATATTATTCTTTAATTATCTATCCTCTTAGCAAAGAATTGGTACATACCTAGAAATGTTGGTGGATATTGATCTTCAAATTCACTCCAATTTTTAATTGATCTTAGTTCTTTATCTTTGGGATAGTTTTTATTATACACATCTTTAACTTTTTGATATTTGTTATCAAATTCAATAAATTCAAGATTATTTCTCTTTAATATCTCATCAATTTCTTCAAGATTAAACATAAGTTCTCTAGGATGAAAAAGTAAGTCTTGCATTTCATTGAAAGAATAAAAATCCCTAACATTTAGAAGGTGATTAAACGATTCATAGCCATCATATCCTAATATTATAGACCTTCTTATTTTTGCTATTTCTTCCTGACTATTATTAAGGTTATTGTCAGCAATTAATTTTCTTAGTTTTGTTATATTTTCCCTTGCAGTTCTACTATACAAGCCGATATTTAAGTATCCATCTTCCTTAAGACAAGAAATCAGAGCTTTTAAACCAAGCTCAGGATCTTTCATATGATGTAAAACACCAGAACAATTAATAATATCAAATTTTTTTTTGTAATTTACTAACTCAAGTAAATCCATATGAATTAATTCAAAATTATTTACATCATTATCTTTTGCTCTTTTATAGGCATAAGATAAACTTGGTAGACTAATGTCTATTGCTGTTATATTTGAATTTGAGTAAATTTTTGAAACTGTTACTAATTCTTGTCCAGTTCCACAACCGGCAATTAAGATTTCTTTTTGTATATTTGAATCATTCTTTTCAGTTAAATCTCTATCATAATATTTTTGATGTACATTTATCTCACTAGGAATATATAAAATACCCTTCCACTTAGGATATGGATGTTCTTTATACATATTCATAACTTTTAAAGAAGTTTTGTCCTTAACTTCATTGAATGATTTGATGTGATCATTATTCTCTCTTAAGGATAACGGTTCAAGAATCAATGATTGAATCACTTCGTAATTTATTTCATCGGTATCTTTAAATTTTTTAGATAAATAATTAACTAGTGAAGTATTATTTAACAATGGTTTGTAGCAAGCATAAATTAATACTTCGTTAATATTAATATCATCCGTTAATTTTAAATCCTCAATTATTTTTTCTTCTAGATTTTGGATTTCTTTCTTTTCTTTGTCTGTTACCTCCCAAACATAACCATTATAATCACATTGAATACATATAGCACTCAGCAACCTATGCTCTGCTTCTCCGATGGATGATTTATCAATAAAAATTTTGGATAATAGATGCTTTCGTGTTTGTGTATAAATACTTTCTATGTGATGACAGCATATCAATGAATTCTTTAATCTTTTTAACAATAAATTAGAAGATAAATATTTTATAAAATAATCATCATTTAAAATATCAAAGTTTGAGTTTATATATTCTGAAATAAATTTCTCATCAAAAATTTTTTCTTTTGTATCTTTAAAAAGATCAGTTTTAATATCTTTAAAAACAAATTTAAAAAAACCATTTTTTAAATTCCTATACTCTGAGCCATCATCTAAAAGTTTTTCTATGGAGGCGATAATTACATTATTATTATTGGGAAAAGGAAAAGTATCTTTAGCTAAATAAAATAGAGAATCTGCAAAAGGTGTTTTTAAATTATTTATTACTTGATTATTATCAACTGCCAAAATTAATCGGCAAGCATTTTCAATGCTTTTACTATACAGTTTTTCTTCAAATTGCATTGCGGATAATTTCATTGGAATTCTATAATCTTTTATTTTAGAAATATTTTTCTCTAAAAAGCTAATTGCCAATATCTTTTTATCTAATGCCCAGTAAATAGAAGAAATACCGAGTATAGCTGTTGCGTTTTCTTTAATTTTTTGAGATTTTTTAAAATAACCCAAAGCACTATCATTATCTCCAATCTCTTTCGAATATAATCCAACTAAATTTAAAATATCTGAATTATTAGGGCTAATATTGCTTGCTTTGGTAGTTAGCATTAGAGCTGATTTAAGATCACCCTGCTTTTTTTTAACTAGCGCTAGCCATACAAGTGAATCTACTGAAAGAGGGTCTTCTTGAAGCAAATCACTTAAAATATTTTCGGCATCATTTAATTGATTTTTATTAATATTATCTTTTGCGAGATCAAGTTTTTTTTTAATAATAGGCTGTATTGGAGTACTCATTATTTTACTTTATCCAAGAAAAATAAAATTGCAATTATGAGTAAGTTATTAAGGTTAAAATAAATCAATATTTACTATAAATAAAATTAACCTTGTCTAGCCTTAAAGCGACGATTATTTTTATTTATAACATAAAGTCTTCCCTTTCTCTTAATCAGCCTATTATCTCTATGACGGCCTCTAAGGGATTTAAGTGAATTTTTGACTTTCATATTGACCTCTTTTTTGAGGAAATTAGAGCTAACCCTCTATTATGTCAACATTTCTGTAGATTATTGACATAATTTCAAATATCATATTTATTTTGTTTAAGATTATACCATGAAAAAATATGATTATGCCCTTTTAAGTGGAGGTTTTGACCCTGTTCATATTGGTCATCTTGCAATGATTAAAGATGCAAGCAAGATAGCAAAAGAAGTTATTATTTTATTAAATAGTGATGATTGGCTTACAAGAAAGAAAGGTAAGCCATTTATGGATGCCAACCAAAGAGCTATAATTTTGCAAGAATTCAAAAATGTTTCTAATGTAATAATTCAAAATAAAGATACTGATAATAGCAGTAATCAAGCAATTATAGATTTTCATAAATCTAATCCAAATAAAACTATTTGCTATTGTAATGGCGGAGATAGAAGTCAAGAGAGTAAAATAAGAGAAAGTGAAGTTTGTAAAAAATTAGATATTGATCTTCAATTTGGAATTGGCGGTGTACACAAAATTGAAAGCAGCTCTAGTTTAATAAAAAATCACTTAGAAAATAGTGAAGAAAGGCCTTGGGGAAACTTCAAAATAATAGCTAAAGGTAAAGGTTACCAAATTAAAGAAATAAATATTAAACCTGGAAGAAAGCAATCTTTACAAAGACATAAACATCGATCTGAATATTGGCAAATGATTAAAGGTAAAGGAAAAGTTTACCTTGAAGACTCAAAATGTATATTGGATGAAAATGATAACATTTTTATTCCACAAGGCGATATTCATAGATTAGAGAATATTGGAAGTGAGATACTTACACTTGTAGAAATTCAAATAGGAAATAAAATTTTAGAAGAGGATATTGAACGATTTGAAGATGATTATGGACGATTATAATTATGGTCGCATTGTAACTTTAAATTTTTTAGCATTTGGATTTTGTGATTTAACGGCTAGCTCTAACCAAGATATTAATTTTAATCTTGTTTCTCTAGGATCAATTAACTCATGAACAGAAAAATTCTCTGATCTTGGAAAAGGAGAAGATCTTTTAGCTAATAATTCTTCTAATTCTTTTCTTTTCTTTTCGGGATATTTTGAATTTTCTATCTCATTTTTAAAAGCAATAGCAACACCTCCTTCTACAGGCAACGCACCTGTCTCTGCGCTAGGCCAAGATAAAACATACCCATCTGGAGCAAAATGAGCAGCTCCTGCTACGCCAAAAACTTTTCTAACAATAACACTTGCCCAAGGAATTTCTGATTGCATAACAGCTGATATAGCTGAAGTACCATGTCTAATTGTTCCTGATTTTTCTGAATCAGGGCCTATCATAAAACCTGGTTCATCAACAAAACTTACAACGGATATATTAAAAGTATTAACAAAGTCTACAAATCTCCTTAATTTTAAAGCTGCTTCAGCAGTCATTGCTCCCGCATAATACATACAATCATTAGCTAAAATACCTACAGTTTTACCATTTAATCTACCCAAGCCAGTAATCAAACTAGAGCCATAACTTCTACTCATTTCAAAAAAAGTATCTTTATCTATGATCATTTTAATTAATTTTCTCATTTTATATGTTTTTCTTCTATCTTCAGGAATTATTGATAAAAGTTCCTCTTCCTTTCTTTCAATAGAATCACTGGTAGAGTCAATAGGAGGTAAGTTAAAACAATTATCAGGAAGATAAGATAAGAAAGATTTAATTTGAATAAGAGCATCTTCTTCGTCTTCAGCAAGATTATCAACGACTCCTGATTTTAAGTGAACTTCATAACCTCCTAAATCTTCTTTCGATATATCCAAACCCAAAGCTCTCTTAACAACAGCAGGTCCAGCTATTAAAACTTGAGACCTTTTAGTCATTACAGAAAAATGTGAAGCAACTAATCTAGCCGCCGGAAGACCAGCAACAGGCCCTAAAGCCGCAGAAGCTACTGGAACAACACCCAAACATTCAGCAAGAGATTGAAATCTATTTCTTGAAAACACAGGATCGCTATTAGGGGTTTTTGGTCTTTTAGATGAACCGCCCGCTCCAGTAACTGATCCACCGCCACCCTCATGAAGTCTCACTAAAGGTATTTTATATTTTAATGCTAGTTCTTCAGTATATATACTTTTTCTTAAACCAGCAGAGTTAGGCGAGCCGCCCTTTAAAGTAAAGTCTTCACCCCCAATAATTACATCCCTATTATTAATTTTTCCAAAGCCAAGAAGAAAATTAGCAGGAATATAATTTTCCAATTCATTTTGATCATTATAAATTGGTGATCCTGCGATTTTACCAATTTCATCAAAAGTATTTTTATCGAGTATAAGATCGATTCTTTCTCTAATTGTTTTCCTGCCTTTTTTATGCTGAATATCTACAGACTCATCACCGCCTTGCTTAAGAACAAGATTCTCTCTTTTCTTTATTTCTTTTACATCTTTTTCCCAAGACATTGTTTTTCTCTCATTTTTTTTGCTATGATAGTTAAGAAAAAAAATTATTCAATGTTTATAAAATGTTAGATTACAGAAAAGCTCCTTATTTAGAATTAAAGAATTATAAAGCGCCGAAAGGAGTAAAAGCTATTTTTATACCAATGCAAGATGGTAAAAAAATAAGATTGATGTATTGGACAAAAGATAAAAAAGAATCTAGTGGGACAGTAATATTGCAACAAGGTCATAATGAATTTATAGAAAAATATTTTGAAACTATTCAAGATCTTTTAGATAGAAATTATAATGTTGTATGTTTTGATTGGAGAGGACAAGGAATGTCAGATCATATGATTTCAGATATCAATAAACAGTTTATAGACAATTTTAAGATACATGATGAAGATTTAACATATTTAATTAATTTTTTTATTAAAAAAAATTTTCCTAGACCTTTAATAGCTTTTGGTCATTCGATGGGTGGATGCCTTATGTTATCATCCTTAAAAAAACATGATAGTGACTTTGATGCACTTTTGTTGTCAGCCCCTATGCTTGGCTTTAAGCATGAAAAACTCTTATCGTTAATTTCATTTTTATCATTCCCCTTCTCAAAAAAAGATGATTATTTAATATTTTCTAATCCAAATATGGGAAAAGAAACACCATTTGAAGAAAATGATCTTACAAATGATTTTGATCGATATCAAAGGACATTAAAATTAGTCAGACTATACCCCCAAATTAGATTATGGGGCGTAACAAATGCGTGGGTAAGAGCAGTAAGATTGAGATTAAAAGAAATAAGAAATGATAATGTAATTAATAATTCTGAAATAAAAACTTTAGTCTTTAATAGCCTTCAAGATAAAGTTGTTGATTCAAATAAAATTATCGAAATAATAAGTAAAATGAAAAACTCTAAAATTATAAATTTCGAAAATTGTAAACATGAAATATTGATGGAAAAAGATATTTATCGAAAAAAATTATGGAATGAATTCGATAAATTTGTAGCTAATCTATAGGTTTAATATCAAAGGCTAAAGTTACACGATTTTCTCTTCCTTCAAAGGGTGTAGTATAATGAAAAATAGAAGATGGAAATAATATTATTTTACTTTCTTCAACATTTACTTTTTTAATATCAAATTTCTTTCCATCATTAGGGTACCCTGCTCCGTCAAGAGTAAATAAGATATCTCCTCCTTCTGATTTATCTTTATCAACTTTTAAATACATAGATCCACTTAGCCATCCTTGTTTATGCATGTGAGGCTTTAACTTTCCTCCTTCTTTAATATCCACTATCCAACCAAGTAATTCGTATTTTTTTGGCCAATTCAAAATAAACCCTTGGCCTGAATTTCTATAAGAACTCTTATATGAGTCAATTTCTTCCATTATCAACATCTCTATTTTCTGGATACTATTATTTTTTATTTTAAAGAGGTTGCCTGAGGTTTGCTTTCCTCCATTCAACAATGGTTGAGGTTTATCATCGATAGATTCAGTTTTTTGAATATCAATAATTTGATTAATTACATTGATATCATAGTGATCATTTTCCGTAATATCTGAAACTCTTATATAATCAATAGGATCACTACAGAATGGATTATCAAAACTTTCATCATACCTAATTGAAGCATGCGATATTATACAACTCATTAAAGGATTTAATAATTCATTCTCTTGGTTTAATAAACTAAGTTGATTTGTAAAAAATTTTTTATCTTTTACTCTATATATACATTCAAGCATATGAGATTTACTAAGAGGGTTTTCTGCTTTGGAATAACAATCAATTGCTTCATCATATTTTCCTATTTTTCTATAGCTTTCGGCAAGATTAAAATTTGCATATTTATTATTTATATCAAAATCCAAAATACTCTTGAAACTCGCTATAGACTCCTCAAGCTTTCCCATTATTTGATAAACCATACCTAGCCCATTTATTGCATTAATTGATTTAGGATCTAGCTTTATAGCTTTTTTATATAATTTTTCTGCATCAACTTGCCTTCCAATATCACTGTAGATATTTGCTAGGTTAGTCATTAATGTAGGGGTTTGTGGATTTTCTGAAATTAAGTTTTCATATATTTTCATAGCCTTTTGTAAATAACCCAAATTTTTGAAACTTAATGCGTATAAGTTCCATCCTAATGGACTATTTGGAAATTCAGATAAAAACTTTTCACAAGCTTTATTTAATTCTTTAAAATCGTTATTTTCATATAAATTAACAATTTCTTCAATTTTTCTTTTGTCAGCTTCCATTTTATTTCTTTTTAATTAATATCAAACACATCTTTATCGTAATTCATAAATAAACTCTCATAATTTTTCCAAAACCCAACAGACTTATTATTAATTTTTTGTCTTACTTGATAATGACTAGCTGTATTAACAACTCTTTTATTTTTATAAAAATCTAAACAATTATCTTCCCAGTCAAGGTTGCAATATTTAAGTATTTGCGCAGTCATTGACTTTTGATCACTTATTAAATCCTCATATTTTACAGAGAGGTAATCGATAGATGGTAATTTTTCCCAATGCTTTATTAATCTTTGATAGTTATTATAATAGCTAATTAAATTATCCATATTATTTGTGTAGCCCATTGATTTTGCATTAAAATAGTTCTTGTAATTTGAAATACATGTATCATATGGATCTCTTTGACAATGTATTACTTTTGCATCTGGAAATATTTTCATTATAATTCCAATATATTTGAAATTTGTTGGCATTTTATCGGTTATAAAAACATCTTTATTTCTTAGATTTCCTATCATCTTTAAATAATCATCGCCAATTAAAGAAAGGATATCATCAGAAGAATTTTGAAAATTATTAATTATTTCAAACATGGGTTTTCCATTAAAATTCTTTCTTAAACAATTTTCAAAAAAATCTAATTCTCCCCCTCCCTGAACAATTGAATGCGATGATAATATTTGTTCTACTAAAGTTGTTCCAGATCTTGGCATTCCAATTATAAATATTAACTTAGAATTCATAATTCCTGATTCCTTTAAAGAATTCATATAATTAGATGAAAATGTTTTTTTTATCTGACTACTGGTTTTCAATAATGAATTTATATCATATGGAAACATTAACTCTAATTTTTCATTAGCTTTATTTATAAAATTAAGTGCCTTATCAAAATTTCCTATATCCTCATATGCTTTTGAAAGAGCGAAAAATAATTGCATTTGCATATCGTCATCTAAACTTTTAGATGAAAGTTTTTCTTCCATGATATTTATATAAGGATCATCAAATTTATAAGAAGTTACTCCACTTAGATATCTAAAACTTGGCGTATAATTTGAATCAGATTTAATTGCTTTTTTAAAGCTATCTTTTGCAGGCTCAATATCTCCAAGATTTTGATAAAGAACCCCTAAATTACAAAAATCAACTGCGTTGGTTGAATCTAGCTTTATTAGCTTTTTCTGTATATTTAGAGCATCATCATATTTATTAAGATTTAGAAGGATCAGTGATTTGGTTCTTAGCCCATCTATATAATCAGGTTTTAGACTTAGTGACTTATTAATTAATAGCAATGCTTTATTAAATCTATCATAATTGAGAGCAAAGTTAACTGAAGGATTATCTGCTATGGTATATTCCTTTGCTAGATTTCTGATAGCCTCAGGGAATTTATCATTTAAAGATATTGATTTTTTGAAAGCTTCTATTGCTTCAATATTTCTATTTAATTTTGATAGCGTCACACCGTAATTATTATAAAGATCTGGGAACAACTTATTTAAGCTTATAGAATTTTCATAACTAATTAATGCTTTTTGATATTCACCCAAAGAATGTTGAGCAACACCCTTAATCATGAATGCATAGAAATTATTACTATCTAAATCTATAGCTTTAGTAGAAAATTTTATGGCCTCATCATAATTATTTTTAAATAAGCAAATTTTACTATAACTTGTATAACCAGATGTATTTTCAGGGTTAGAATCTATACATTTCTTACTAACCTTCTTAGCATCATCAAATAAATTCCTTGAAATATAATAGTCTGCTAAATAAATGTATGAGTCTATAAATCTTGGATCAATCTCTATAGATTTATTAAACAAAGCAATCGTCTTCTTAGACTCATCTTTTTCGCTATATATTCTTGCTAAATTAAAATAGGATAGAACATAATAAGGAAATTTTTTAGTGTTTTCGTTAAACACATTTATTGCCTTATCTTTTTGTCCTTGCATAGATAAAGACAGAGCATAAATATTTGAGTAAAATGGTTCATCTTTATCTTCTCTTCTTAATATATCTGACTCATTCTCTACTTCAGAATAATTTTTATCATTAAATTTCTTTACTAACTTGTTAATATTATCTTGCTTTTTATTCATAGAGTAAAAATTCTTAATTAAGTGGCTTTAAATCAAATGCATAACAAATTCTTCTAGAATCTGAATTAAAAGGCACTGTAGAGTGATAAAGCGATGATGGAAATACCACTATATCTCCCGTTTTTAAGTTAATTATTTTTTCCTTCAATTCTTTATTATTAATTTTCGGATAATTTTCATAATTACAAGTGAATTTTATTGCAGCTTCGTTTTTACTTAAATTTCTTGGAATTTGGAAATATACAGACCCACTCACCCATGCATCATTATGATTATGATAATCTAAAAAGCCTTGATTCTTAATCTTAATAAACCAACCATATAAGTATGATTTTTTTGGCCAATCTTTTATTATTTTATCATTAGTATTAATAAATTTGTTTTTATAGCTTAAGGTTATTTTATTGATAAACTGATAAAATAAAGAATCTAAGCCTTCATCTAGGTGCTCAAAAAAATTACCTGCTGTCTGTTCACCATCATTTAATAATGATTGATATGAATGATCTATATTTGAATTATCAGAAATATTTATTACTTTTTTTAATAAATCTAATATTTTCTGATCAAATAAATTAACTTTTGATACATAAATATTATCTAAAGGATTTTTACAAAAGGGATAAGGATCTTTAATAGATAACTTTTCTGAAGCATAAGCACTTATCGAAGCAACTTTAATATTGATAGGTCTAATTGAAAGCTCATCAATTTTTTTCCAAAAATCATCATATTTTTCTAGAGCTAAAAGGCACTGTAATTCCTCTGCGGAATTATCATTTTTAGATGACTGATATGTTAATAAAGATTCTGAAAACTTACCTAACTTATATAAGGTTCCTGCGAGATTCTCATTGAGAAACTCAATTTTGTTATCAATTTCCATTGCCTTTTTGTAAACTTCTTCAGCCTCATTAAACTTTCCAAGCTGCCCCAAGATATTACCCATATTATTATACGCAGCAGCACCATTAGGATTAACTTTTATAGAATCCTTCAAAATTTTAAGAGATTTTTCAACTTTACCTAACCATCTATAATTTGATGCTAAATTAACTAAAGCAATATAATCATTTGGTTCTTCTTTTAGATAGTTTTCGAGAATAATAGATGCCTCAGAAAATTTTCCTGCAGCGTTAAGGTCCATTGACAAACTTAAGCTCTTTTTAGAGTTATTCTCTTTATTAGACATATTTTTTCTTATCGGGTAATTGCCAGTTCAAGTTTGCGGCAACTATTATCCTTGGATTATCTCTCTCATGTTTAGGTACCATATGATTATATCGACCAAATACTCATGCGATTCTCTTTTTATCAAAATAAGAAGCATTCAATTCAATATAATTTTTTAACTCTTCACAAATCTCAAATATTTTATTTTTTATTTCAAAAAAGTTTTCATTAAGAGTTAGATTTTTTTCATTTAAATACAGATCTTTTCGAATTTCAATTTGAATTGAGAATATGCCTTGGATTGGCGATCCATAATTTTGGGTTATATATCCCCCTGAAAAAGGTGCATTTCTAGCAACAATAAATCCCTTATCCTTAAATCTATCACAAATAAATTTCGTAAAATGAACAGAAGATGATTTTCCAAGATTATCCCCAATACATATTTCCGGAACAGAACTTTGATAACCGTTTAAATTTGAAGGCATTGAGTGAAAATCTATTAAATAAAAGTTATTGTTTCTACCTTTTTCGAAATTAATAAATTCTTCAATTGTATTGTGAAAAATAATATATTCCTCATCAATTTTTTTTCTATATGAATTCCAGTCTAATTTTTTTTTATAAATTGGTTCTTGATTATGATTCTTACTAAAAAAAAGACCATAACCAGATTTTAGATTTCTTGTTTCTTTTATATCTTTGGCATCGCAGTTAAAAAATAATTCTTTATCAATTTCTTTCTGATGACGATTTAAATCTAAAAAGACTCTAGGTGTTGTTGTTGATAAAACTTTAAATCCATTATTATCTAAATTACTCAATAAAGCATCAATATATGTATCTTCCATCTTTCTTAGTTTTTTAAGATTATGTTTAATATTATTATCATATAAAGAGTAATCTCTGCCAGAATGGGGATTAGTTAATAATATAGGAAACCTTTTGTTGTTTTCACCCAATAAAAATATTGTTTTCTTCTTATTAAGGTACTTCAGACTATTTGTATTATTAATCATTGTTAATCGTTAAAAAAATAGCAAATAAACTAAAATATTGATAGGAATATTATTATAACTTTAAAGGGATAATGGGCGCGTAGCTCAGTGGGAGAGCGCTACGTTGACATCGTAGAGGTCGCTGGTTCAATCCCAGCCGTGCCCACCATGAAAAAATGGAAAAACTGATTAAATTATTTGAAGAAGGAAAATTTAAAAAAGTTATCGAAGTTGCTGATAGCGAATTAAAGAAAACGCCTGATAATGTTTTATTGTATATTATCAAGTCTAAGTCTCTTACATCTTTAAATAAATACGAAGAAGCAATAGAATTTTATAAAAAATCATTAAAAAAATTTAGTGATAATAAAAATTTACTTTTTGAGCTTGGGTCAACTTATCTTGACTTAAATAAATATAAAGAAGCAATTAATTATCTTGAGAAGGCAATAAAAATTGATAAGAATTATATTAATGCACTAAATAACCTTGGATTGGCGCATAAAGAAAATCAATCTTTTGATGAAGCAATTAAAATATTTACTAAAATTATTGATTTAGAATCAAAAAACTTTCTTGCAAATTATAATCTTGCGTTAACATACTTACTAAACAGTAATAATGATAAAGCATTGAAATATATAGATATTTCTAATAATTTAAACCCTAATTTCATCAATATTTATCCTATTTATGCAAAATTATTAGTTAATTTTGGTAAATTTAATGAAGCAGAGAAAATTTATAAAAAAGGACTAGAACTAGACCCTAGTAGCTTAATGTTATTGGATGGACTTTCCAATTTATATCTTATGCTTGGACATACAAGTAAAGGATTAGAATTAAAATATAGAAATACTGGATTTTATAAATTCAATAATAATATTTTTAAAAATTCAGAAAAATCAAAATTAGAAAATATTAATACATCAAATTTTATTGGATTATCAAAAATATTAAACCCAACCCTATGCGATCAAATTATTGATTTTTTTGAAGAAAAAAGAGATCTTCACCAGCAAGGAATTGTTGGAGAACGATTCGATCTTTCTGTAAAAAATTCAATGGATCTTACAGTTCATCCTTCAGATTTTAAAAAGAGTGAATTTTTTATTTTCAAAGATTTTTTGACAGAATTAGAGAGTATGTACAAAAGCTATATTCAAGAATATGAAGTTTTAAAGGATTTTAAAACTGTTAAGATTCCATCATTTAATATTCAGAAATATAACAAAGGAGGTCATTTCACAAAAATACATTGTGAAAGATCAGATTTATTAACGAATCATCGTCTTTTTGCTTGGATGTGTTATTTAAATGATGTCGAAGGTGGTGGTGAGACTTATTTCAAATATTTCGATAAAAAATTTAAACCTGAAAAGGGAAATATTCTTCTTTGGCCTTCGGAGTGGACACATTCACATTCTGGATTAGAAGTTCAAAAAGGGGAAAAATATATTATCACTGGTTGGATTAATATTGTTTAATTTTACTTTAGATATTTACTGGACAAATGTTGAAAGGTAAACAAATCCTTTCGCCGTTATCTTTAAAAGGTTTTGTGTAATGATAAAGATGTGCTGGAAAAAAAACAATATCACCTACTTTTGGATTTATAATAATTTCTTTGTCTTTATTTGAAACTGGAAAATTATAACCAGAACTAGTAAAAACTATCGAACCGTCATTATTAGATAAGTTATTTGGCATTTTTAGATATAAAACTCCACTATACCATGCCTCACAATGGTTATGTTTAACATGAAAGGATTCTTTATTTGCTATCATCGACCAAGACTTAATATTAGTCTTTTTAGGCCAATTTTTAGCAAATAACCCTTCATTCTTTAATTTTATTTCTTTCTCATAATCATTTGAGGCAGCTTCAACAAGACTCATAATATCGTTAATCGCTTTATCCCCTAATTTACATAAATCATATTCGGTTCTATGGGCATTTATATCTGTTTTAAAAGGCTGATCAAAAACGAGTTTTTGGTTTTTAATTGAAATTATAGCTTTCTCAATTAATTCATCATACTTTTCAGAATAATCTGATAAATTATAATTTATCACGCAATCAAAAACATTTGGACAAAAATCTGAAGTCTCAACTTCATCATAACGATTACTTAAATATAAATTCAAAGATGCTACTTCTCTATCAAGAGGGAACATATTATTTAAAAAGATATCTTCTTTTTTAAAAACTTCTTTATTTTCACATAGAATATTTGCAATTAAGAATGCCTTTTGAAGAACATCACTACTAGGAAAATATAATAGATTCTCCTCAACTAAAGATAAATATTCTTCATGATACTTCTTATCAGTTTCCATTCTTAAAGATTCACAATAGTTGTTAACAACTGCAAAACGGAATTCATTTGCTTCATCAAGCTCAGGAGTTTGAAGTAATTTATTATATATTTCGCGAGCCTCTTTAAATTCTTCTTTACTATGTTTGGCGACAGCTAATTGAGAAATTAATTCCAATCTTTCAGGGTTATCTTTATGATAATTATTAATTAGCTCTATTGATTTCTCAGCATTACCAGATCTACTATACGCCTGAGCAAGTTTAGTTATATAAAGAGCATCTTGAGGGTCCAATTTGTTTAAAGCTTCAAAATCTCTAATTGCATCAGAATAATTAGCTAAATTCAGGTTCATCAGGGCCATTTTGTAAATAATTTCTTTATTATCAGGCTGAATTATTAAGGCCTTATCAAGTAATTCTATAGCTATATAAGAATAATCTATATCAATAGTTTCTGCTTGATTTGTTAAAATATCAGTTATTATATCGTATGCTGGTAAAAAACGAGGTTCTAATTCTATAGACTCTAGAAGAAATTTTTTAGCTTTCTCATCATCATCAAGACTTTTGTGACATATGCCCGACATGAATTTAAAGTCAAATTTCTCTGGAAATATTTTTCGAGCTTCATCACAAATATTTAACGCCCCTAAGAAATCTTTCTCCTTCAGTTTTTTATCAATATCATTATTAAATTCATCATATGTTTGGCTATCATTCATAAATTTATTTATCTTTTCCATAAATATTTAGTTGATAAAAATCAAAATTTGCTTCCTTATTTATTATTTCAAAAGAAACAAATGAAGGGAAAATTAATAATTTATTATTGCTTAATTTAAAGATTTTTTCTCTAATTTTCTTTTTTTTCACACTCAAACCATCAATTATATAATTAAATTTTATATTTAATTGTTCTTTGTTTTCTTTTGGATTTAGAAAAAAAGCACTTATCCAGGGCACATAATTTCTTTCAAAATCCATATTAGAGTTTATTTTTTTTATACCCACTTCACATTTTTTTGGAAATTTATCAAACATATCTATATTTCTAGTAGAATTTTCAGCAATGTACTTAACAACTAGATTATTGAAAGCTTCTTTTATATCTATCTCATCATTTTCTTTTAATAATTTATCATCATATTTAAGGGCTGAATAATTTAAATCATTATAAATTATTTTTTCTTCGTTATTTTTTAATTCTTTATCTGATGAAAATAAAATAATGTCTTTTTTATTTTTATTAAATATTTCGTATTCCTTAATAAAATTTAACGATTGTGGGCAAAAGTTATAAGAATTCAAGATTTCGTTTTGATCACAAGCAAAATCTGTTAATGAAGCCATTCTTTTATCAGAGCTATATGTTTTGTTACAAAATTTAATAAAATCTTGTAATTCTTTTTGGTTATTTACCTCATAGATACATTCGAAGAGATCATAAATAAGCTCATTTGTTAAGACTCTCTCAAGAAACTTAATTGCTACATCCCATTGACCTTTTGATTTATAAAACCTTCCTGCTATTTGCCTAAAAGGAATATTAGACTGCTCTTTTTGTAAAACCTCTAAAATTAGTTTTTCAATTTCAGAGTCTCTTTTTCCATCTTCATTTAACAAAAGCATAACATTACAAAGTCCTGTTTTAGCATCAATCTCTTCGTTATTTATTGATAATGCCTTTCTAAAGCTTTCTTCAGCTTGTTTAAGCTCTCTTAATTTAAATTGAAAGAAACCTAAATTAACTAATCCTTCATAAAATAATGGATTTTTATCGATTAGATCATTCATAATAGTTATTGCATCATCGGTTTTTCCTAACTGAAAATATGTTAAAGATAGTAGATTTAATAACCTTTTATTATTTTTTGTAATTTTTAATAATTTTAAGATATCTGACTCACATTTAATGAACTTTCCCTCTCTAAAATCTTCTTCTATGACTTTAATATTTGTATCTAATTCCATTAATTGATCTTTCATAGCTATTTACTCTTAAATATAAGCATTTTAACGAAAAATATAAGAGCAAACCTTATTTATAAATTCAATATACTTGAAATATGTTATAAGCATTACCATATAAAATATTAACTAGAGGAGGTAATTATGTTAGTTGAAAATTTAGGAGCAGTAACATTAGTTAATGGACTACTTAGGATTGAAACTTTGAAAGTAGAGCCAAATGGGGAGCAAATTAATTCTGGTGAAATCATTATCCCGGCAAATCTTGTAGGGCCTATTCTTGATGGTCTAGTAAATGCTGCAAAAGACCTTGAAAGCAAGCTACAAGACCAAATAGGTGAAGCAAATGAAGCTGGGGCTAATGGTAAAAAAGATAAAGATAAAAAGAAAACTAAAAACTAAATTATTTATAAAAGTTTTATTTCTTTCTTAAGCTTGAATTTACTTTTTGGGTAAATAATCATGAGAACAATTTCAATTTTGATAATATTGGTTATGTCATTACATGCTTTTGACTTAAAAGCTAATGAACAAACTGTTGATTTCAATAATTATAATGTAATTGGATCACCAATTACATATGAAGAATATGTTGATATGATTAGAATAGCTGTAATTAGTCAACCTGACTATCGTTCGCTTATAGCTAGAAAATCTTCTTATGATTTTGATTTACGGTATGAAAGATTTCAAAGGTTACCTAAATTAAACTCATCGGTTAGAAATGATAGAATAATTGATAGAAAAATTGATGACTTTAACTCTATTAGAAAACGGCAAGATGATGCAACTGATTTTATCTTAGAATTAAATCAACCTATTTATCTTGGGGGGAGCATTAATAAAAGGGTTGATAGTGCAATTAAACAAAAGCGAATAGGAAGTCTAGAATTACAAAAACAAGCTTCTGAACTTACGATTAAAGCTAATCAAATATTTTTAGATCTTTTAAAATATTTCATTTTGCAAGAAAAAGTAGATAATAGTATTAACGAAATTAAAACAATTCTTTCTAATGTAGAAAGTAGAATTCAAGCTGGTTTTTCAAATATTACTGAAAAAGCTCTAGTACAAATTCGTTTAAATCAGTTACTAATCTCACAAGCGGAAATAAACGCACAATTATCAAGATCAAAAGAAACATTTGAAAGGTTCTTTAATACTAATCTAGATACTTATTTAATTCCTTCTTTAAAACTAGAAAATTTTATAGATTTGAAAGGTAATATTTCTAGAAATTATAATGAAAGAGATTCTTATGATGTGTTAATTTCTGAAATGATGTATGAACAAGAAAAGAACAATATAGACCTTGCTAGATCAGAGTACAGACCGAGAGTTGGAATTAATATAAGATATATACAATATGATTTTGATGAAGATTTTGAAGAGAATGATATTAGAGGCGGAGTAACATTTAGTTTGCCTATTTTTGATTTTGGTCGAGGAAGTAAAATTAATTCTGCTAAATCAAGAGCAGAAGAATATAAATGGAATTTTGATAGTGAAATAAGGGATTATTTAATTGTAAGATCTGAAGTTGAAAACAGACTAAAATCTATTTCACAATCAATAAATGAAATTAGAAGTACTGTTGAAAATACTAGGCAACAAAAGGATATATTAATTAACAGAATGAGTCTTAGTGAATTTAATGGAATTAATCTATCTGAAATCATACTTCAAGATGTATCAAATACCACAAGACTGCTTGAGAATGAAATACAACTATATATTGATGACCTAACATTAAGTCATATTAATAGCTCTCTTCTCAATCGATTTAAAATGGAATTATAATGGATAAAGAAAGTAAAAAAGAGTCGCATTGGTTTTGGGGAAGCGTATATAAATACAGAAGCATATATTATCAGGTCCTTTTAGCTTCTCTATTTATAAATTTATTTGCTTTGGCTAGCGCATTCTACATTATGACTGTTTATGATAAAGTTGTGCCAAATAATGCTATAAGCTCTCTTATCGCTCTAACCGCCGGTGTATTTCTTGTTATTATTTTTGATTTCATTACTAAAATGATTCGTGGCTATTTTATTGATGTGGGTGGAAGCCTTTTAGACGATGATTTAGCTGAAAGACTATTTAAGAAATTTGTTTCCCATGATGTTAACAAATTAGGTAATTCACCAAGTAGATTAGCTGCTTCAGTAAAAGAATTTGATGGAGTTAGAGACTTTTTTGGATCAGCAACTATGGTAACATTGGTTGATTTTCCTTTTATGATAGTTTTTGTTGGAGTTTTATGGGCTATAGGCGGAATGGTAGCTCTTGTACCTACATTAATTATACCTCTTGTTATAATTGTTGCTGCAACTATTCACCCTCTTATAAAAGGCTATGCTGAAAAAAACTTGAATGCTTCTCAAGGAAAATTAGGTGTTTTATTAGAATTATTAGGAAATATTGAAACTGTTAAGACTGTTTCTGGAGGAGAATATTTAAGAACAAAATGGCATAAATCTGTTGGTGATTTAAATCGAGCGAGTATAATTTCAAGAACTATAGGTAATATAGCCATCACTTTTTCACAATCAGGTTTACAGATTAGTCAGACATTTATGATTTTTTATGGTGTTTTCCTTATTGCAGCGGCAGAATTATCCATGGGAGCACTTATAGCTTGCGTTATTCTGTCTGGAAGAGCTCTAGCTCCTCTGGGTCAAATAGGAGGATTATTAACAAGATTTAATACTGCAATAGTAGGCTACAAAAGAATTGATGAACTAATGTCTATAGATGCTGAGGATGAAAAATTTGAGGACTTTGAACACAAAGGTTCAATTAGAGAAGGCGCAATTTCAGTAAAAAATCTAAATTGGGTAGCAAATGAAAGAAAAATACTTCAAGATATAAATATTGAAATTAAAGCTGGAGAAAAAATTGCCTTAGTAGGTTCATTAGGGTCGGGTAAATCAAGTTTGCTTAAATGCTTAGTTGGATTCAATAGCGTAGAACAAAATGTTATTTCTATAGATAATTATGATATTAAATCAATTAGCCCTGAAGTAATGAGAAAAAATATAGGTTACAGTCCACAAACTATTCAGTTATTCACAGGAACAATATATGAAAACATAGGTATGGGTTATGATGATGCAACTGAAGAAGATATAGAAAAAGTTTGTGAAATAGTTGGTATTCATAATTTTATTGGTTCTTTACCAGGTGGCTATAATTATAACTTAGATGAGAATGGAAGAAATTTATCAGGCGGCCAAAAGAAAAGCATTACTTTGGCTAGAGCATTAATAAAAAGACCAAAAATATTAATATTAGATGAACCAACAAGTTCTATGGATGGAACATCTATGACACAATTTATAAAGAATTTGAAAGAAATTTATACTGACTACACACTTATAATAGCTACACATAATGCACAAGATTTATCACTTGTTGATAGGGTAATAGCAATTGTTGATGGTAAGGTTGTTAATGATCTACCAAAAGAAAATTTCCTAGCAAATGTTAATAAAACAGAGATATAAAATGCGAAACCCTTTTAAGAAAAAAGAAAATAATAATACGCCATTCCAAGGTATAACATCATTTTTCTTAAGATTATTTTATTTACTTAATCGAATGGGTGAGTATATCGCTAATTATTTTTTAACAATAGAAAATCAAGAAAAAATAACAGAAATTGGACACTTTAGAGGTTTCAAAAGATCTTACATCCTATTAAATATACTTAT
>CEUA01077671.1_pt1 | contig 20062 bp, 19 predicted proteins | sample 361541 | NCBI WGS metagenome assembly CEUA01 (sample SAMEA2623079, study PRJEB7988) | marine metagenome | isolation source: saline water (ENVO:00002010), including
AATTTTTCAGTAATTAATTTTTAATTTAGAAAATAAATTAAAAAATGTCTAAAAATTATTCAACAAGAATTCAAACTGATAATTTCTTTCCTATACTTCTAATTCTTTTGTATTTGTGTATTGGTTTTGTGCCAAATTGGGAAGCTGTTGATAAAATAGCACCACAATGGTTAGTGATGAGCATTTTAAATTCTATTTCTTCTTTATATGTTGGATTTTATTTAAAGTCTTATGGATTATCCTTAAATGTTAGTCTAAGAACTTGGGTTTCATTAATTTATATTTCATTTATTTTATGGGCTTCAGCTTCATATTTTTACGCAATTAATTCCACAGAAGTTATTGTAAACATTGCAAGACAAATTAATGTTTTTTTGATGTTTCTATTTATGAGTGTTTTTTTTCATAAAGTGAAGTCTAAGTCAATTTTGATTTCTTATTTTATTTTAACCATTCTTTCTATTGAAATATATTCAGTATTAAATCAAGCAATGGAAATGATTGAATCATCTGGTTATATTTCTTCAGGGAATTTAAAAGGGGTTACTGCTAATAGAAACATTACAGCTTTTTCAATTGCAATTAAAATTCCATTTGCCTTGTATTTACTTTATATATCAAAAAAAAATTTATTAAAAATATTATTATCTCTAATTCTTTTTTCATCCATTCTATGTTTAACTATTATTGAAAGTCGTGCTGCATTTCTAGCACTAGGCCTAATTTTATTTTCATACATAGTATTAAATACCATTTTATTTTTAAAATCAAAAAAATCGATTAAAACATTATTAGTTAATTTTTATTTTATAATTCCACTTTTGTTTGCAGTTTTTATTAATCAAATTTATTATGCTGATAAAGGAGTAGATGCTGTATCTAGGGCAGCTACAATTTCATTTGGAACAAATGATGGTTCAGTAAATCAAAGATTAAGATATTATGAAGATGTTTATAATCATGTTGTTTCAAATCCAATTTTTGGAGTTGGTCTAGGAAATTGGAAATTAAAATCTATTGAATATGATAACAGAGATATAACAGGATATATTGTTCCTTATCATGCTCATAGTGATTTTATTCAATTAGGAGCTGAATTAGGTATTATTGGTTTTTTTCTTTATCTAGGAATATTCTTAGCTACTGTAATTTTTGGACTTAAAATTATTTGGAAATCAAAAATTAGTGAAAAGGATAAAGTTTTTATTTTTATTTTAATTATTTCATTGGGAGTTTATTCTATTGATGCAAATCTTAATTTTCCAATTGCAAGACCTCAAGTGCTTATAGTTTGGACGATGTTATTAGCAATAATAAATAATTATATAATAAATTATAATAAACTAGCTGACGAAGGAATTAAATATAAGTTTATAAATCCAATTTTTATAATATCGACTATTTTGACTCTATTTTTTTGTTTATTTGTAACCAATACAACTTATAATTCTCTTAAAGGTCAAATGGTTTTATTAAGAGATTTTAATTCAAATACTTTTACTGTTCCTATTAATAAGATTGATGATTTTGTGCCAGAAATGCCAAATATTACTGTTACTACAATTCCTATGAAGTCCGTAAAAGCTAGGTATTATTTCAATGCAAAAAAATATGATAAAGCATTAAAGCTATTAAGTGAAGGAACTAATGCTAATCCCCATCTTTATTATAGTGAGTTGTTAAAAAGTCAAATATTTTTGGCAAAAGGAAATATTGATAGTGCATATTATTTCGGAAGAAAAGCATTTTATAATCTTCCAAACAACTCTCTACACTCTACTAACTATGTTAATATTTTGATTCAAAAAGGAGATATACTTGAGATTAATAAAGCTTTTGAATTATTGACTTATAAAGACAATAAAATAAATTGGAAAAATTATTTAGTTGCTGCTTCAAATTTTACTCCACCAGGAAATAAAATTTTAACTGAAAGAGCAAAAATTGCAAAAGATATATTTATTGATGATTTGGAATTTGATAATTTGTATAAGTCTATAGCAGTAGGAAATCAAAATTTTGCTGAAGCTTTAAATATTTCACAACAAGCACTTCAATATTATAATAACAAGAATTATAATCTTGCAGCAGAATACTATCAAAAATCTATTAATTTAAACCCTTTAGAATTTTCGTATAGAGAAAATGCTGCAGCATCATATTATTTAGTTGGAGATTTAATCAATGCAGAAAAACATATAGATGTTGTTCTTAATGAAATGAACCCTTTAACTGGAAAAGCTGAATATATTAAAGCAATAATATTTATTGCAATGGGTGATAATCTAGGAGCTTGTCCATTTCTTCAGACTTCTTTAGATAGCGGTTATGAGCAAGCAAGACAAGCTTATAATCAAAACTGCAGCTAAAATAAGTACTTTTTTTACCTGATTTATTTTTATAATTAAAATTTTTTAAGTACTTTTGGTACTTGATAATAATTTAATTTAATGTTAGGCGAATTAATAACTTCTAAAACCCGGTTGAGACTTTTGCTTAAATTTTTTATTTCTCAAGCCAACCGGGGATATTTAAATGGTTTGGCAACTGAAATGGGAGAGTCCTCCAATGCAATCAGGAAAGAACTTAATCACCTATACGATGCTGGGTATTTAGAAAAAGTTAAATCCAATAACAAAGTTGAATACAAAGCTAATGTAAATCATCCTCTCTTTACTATACTACAAAAGGTTGTGTTAAAGCATTTAGGTCTTGAAGATTTGGTAGAAACAGTTTTGGAAAGGATGGGTAATGTAAAACAAATTATTTTAATTGGAGATTATGCTAAAGGATACGATTCTGGCAATATTGAAGTATTTCTTATTGGCAAGAACTTAAATATGGAATATATAGCTCAATTAGAAGAAAAAATTGAAAAATTGATAAAACGAAAGGTTAGTTTCTATTTAGCTACTAAAATTTTAAATGATCAACCAAATATAGTTTTATATAATAATAAATTGTGATGAAATCATTAGAAAAAGAAGAACGTCCTTGGGGCAGATTTTATGTATTACATAATGATTCAAACTTTAAAATAAAAAAAATTGAGGTAGAGCCAGGTCATAGGTTGTCTTATCAATATCATAATTTTAGATCTGAAGTATGGGTTATCATAAAAGGAGAAGCAACAGTAATTATAGACGGAAATCAGAACAAATTTAGTAATGGAAAAATAATTTCAATATCAAAAGGCGCTAAACACCGGGTTCAGAACAATGGAAAAGAAAAATTAGTTTTAGTTGAAGTTCAAACAGGATCATATTTTGGTGAGGATGATATAGTAAGAATTGAAGATGATTATAAAAGATAAAAGATGAGAAAAGGTGTAATTGTATCAGGGTATTTTAATCCACTTCATAAAGGACATATTGAATATTTAAAACTTTCTAAGAAAAATGCAGACTATTTAATTGTAATAGTTAACAATGATTTTCAAAGGGAACTAAAAGGTTCAAAAAAATTTATGGATGAAAAAGAAAGACAACTAATTATAGAAGAACTAAAAGTTGTTGACAAAGTTTATTTATCAATTGATAAGGATAGATCAGTCTCAAAAACAATACAATTGATATTTTCTGAATTAAATAATGAATTTGAACTTTATTTTGCAAATGGAGGAGATCAAGATAATAGTTCAATACTAGAGTCTAATGTTTGTAATGAATTAAATATTAAAATGATTGATGGTTTAGGGTCAAAAATTCAATCTTCTTCTTGGTTATTAAATACTGACTTATAATTATATGAAAGTTAAAAATATTTGTTGTATTGGAGCTGGTTATGTTGGAGGACCAACAATGGCTGTAATAGCTTTAAAATGTCCCTTTTTAAAAGTTACAGTTGTTGATATTAATCCTAATAAAATTATAGCTTGGAATGATAAAAATCTAGATAATTTGCCAGTTTTTGAACCAGGTCTAGCTGATGTAATAAAAAAAACAAGAGGAAAAAATTTATTTTTTTCTACTGAAGTTGAAAAAACAATTAATGAATCAGAAATGATTTTTATGGCAGTAAACACTCCAACTATAACCCATGGAAAAGGCAAAGGAATGGCCGCAGATTTAACATATGTTGAAAGTTCTGCAAAAACAATTGCAAAAGCCTCTTTATCAGATAAAATTGTTGTTGAGAAGTCTACTTTACCAGTAAGGACAGCTGAAAAAATCAAAGAAATTTTAATTACAAATAATAATAAAGTTAATTTTGAAGTTCTATCAAACCCTGAATTTCTTGCCGAAGGAACTGCAATTAAGGATTTATTTAAATCAGATAGAGTTCTTATTGGTGGAGATTCTACAAAAACTGGTCAAAAAGCGATTAAATCTTTAGTTAATATTTATAAACAGTGGATTCCAGAAAGTAAAATTTTAACTACAAACATTTGGTCTTCTGAACTTTCTAAACTAGCATCTAATGCTATGCTTGCTCAAAGGATTTCATCTATCAATTCTCTTTCTGCTTTGTGTGAAAAAACAGAAGCAGATATTGATGAAGTTTCCAGAGCTATAGGAATGGATAATAGAATTGGTAAAGAATTTTTAAAAGTATCTGTTGGATTTGGGGGAAGTTGTTTTCAAAAAGATATTTTAAACTTGGTATATCTTTGTCAAAATTATGGGTTAAATGAAGTTGCAGAGTACTGGCATCAAGTAATAAAGATAAATGATTATCAAAAAAATCGTTTTGCTAAGAAAATAATAAAGAATATTAAAGGAGATGTCGTAACTTTTTTTGGGTGGTCATTTAAAAAAAATACAAATGATTCTAGGGAATCAGCTGCAATTTATGTTGCAGATCATCTTTTAAATGAAGGATACAAATTAAATGTTTATGATCCTATGGTGGATGAAAATAGAGTTTTTAATGATTTAAAAACTCTTTGGAATTTAAGAGAATTTTCTGAAATTAAAATATCTGATTTATTAAGAAATATAAATGTATTTGATAATCATCATAGTGCTTTAAAAAACTCTAATGGGATTGCCGTTTTGACTGAGTGGGAAGAGTTTAAAAATTATGATTGGAATAGTTTCTTAGATTTAATGGATTCTCCAATTAAAATTTTTGATGGAAGAAATATTTTGAAAAATATTTATTTAAAAACCTCCAAATTTAAACTTATGTCATTATGAAAAATGTTTTGATTATTGGAGGCTCTGGATTGCTTGGCTCTAATTGGGCAATTAAATGGAGAGATAGGTATAATATTTTATTAGGCATTAATAAAAGATTTATTGAAATAGATGGAACTAAGTCTATTATTATTGATTTTAGAAACGAAAAAGTAATAAGGGATATTTTGGAAAAAAATAAGATAAATATTCTAATTAATTGTTCTGGATTAACCAACGTTGAAATGTGTGAAAAAAATAAAGAATTAGCTGAGTTTGTTCATTGTCGTTTATGTGAAGTTTTATCTAAATTATGCTTTTCGTTGGGGGTTAAACAAGTTCATATTTCAACTGATCATTTGTTTGATGGTTCAAAAAAATGTGTTGATGAGAACTGTTTGCCAAAACCATTAAATAATTATGGAAAAACTAAATTAATTTCAGAAAAGATGGTTTCTAAACTTAATCCTAAGGCTTTAATTATTAGAACTAATTTTTTTGGAAAAGGACCAAGTTATAGAAGATCTTTTTCTGATTTAATTCTTGATAATATTTCTGTAAACAAAAGCGTTAATTTATTTGATGATGTTTTTTTTACTCCTATATATATAAATGAATTAATTGAAATTATTGAAAATCTTCTATTTAAAGATTTATCTGGAGTGTTTAATGTTGTTGGAGACGAAAGGTTAACCAAATATGATTTTGGAATAAAGATAGCAAGTGAAATAGGGGTTAATCACAGCTTAGTAAAAAAAACTTTTTTATCGGAAAGGGATGATCTGGTGAAAAGACCATTTGATCTTAGTTTGTCTAATAAAAAAATAAAAAAATTAATTTCAATTCCAATTAAATCTCTAAGTGATCAAATTAAAGAGATGATAGTATATAATAAACAAAAAATATGATACCATACGGAAGACAGGAAATTTCTGATAAAGATATAGAATCTGTAGTAAAAGTTCTAAAATCTGATTTTATAACACAGGGACCCATAACTATTGAGTTCGAAAAAAAAGTGGCCAAATATTGTGGCGCAAAGTATGCCCATGCAGTAAATAGCGCAACAAGTGCCCTTCATATTGCCTGTTTATCATTAGGTGTTAAGGAAGGAGACTATGTTTGGACTAGTCCTATTTCTTTTGTTGCTTCTTCAAATTGTGCACTTTATTGTGGTGCAAAAGTTGATTTTGTTGATATAGATCCGGTTTCATATAACATGAGCACTAATGCTTTGGAAGAAAAATTGATAAAAGCAAAGAAAAATAAATGTTTACCAAAAGTTATTATACCTGTTCATTTATCTGGTCAATCTTGTGAAATGCAAAAGATTCATGAATTATCTAAAGTTTATGGTTTTAAAATAATTGAAGATGCATCTCATGCAATAGGAGGAAAGTATAAAGGGGAAACCATAGGTAATTGTAAGTATAGTGACATAGCAGTATTTAGTTTTCATCCAGTTAAAATAATAACTACTTGTGAAGGAGGTATGTGCACAACTAATGATAGAAAAATTTCAAATTTATTAGCTCGATATAGAAGTCATGGAATTACCAGACATTCTGAAGAGATGAAAAAAGCTCCTGATGGTCCATGGTATTATGAACAATTAGACTTGGGGTATAATTATAGGTTAAATGATATAATGGCATCACTTGGTATCAGTCAGTTAAATAGAGTGGATGAATTTGTTTCTAAAAGAAATAAAATTGCAAAAAAATATGACTCTTTATTTAATGACTCTGATATTAGAACACAAGTTATTTTATCTGACAATTATTCTTCTAGACACTTATATATAATTAGGGTTAAGGAGAACTCCTCTTATAATCAAAAAATGCTTTTTGAAAAGTATAGAGCTTTAGGGATTTGGGTAAATTTACATTATATCCCAATTTACAAACAACCTTATTACAGTAAAATGGGTTTTGATTTTAAGGATTATCCTAATGCAGAAAAATATTATAAAGAAGCTATAAGTATACCAATCTTCCCTTCTTTAAAAGAAGATGATCAAATTAGAATTGTTGATATTGTAAATAAACCTTTAGGGTATCAAAATTTGTTTTAAATTAAAAAATCTGAAATGATTATTTCTGAATTAGAGACAAAAAGATTAAAATTAATACCAATAGGGAATAGACATATTACAAAAGAATATGTATGCTGGATGAATGATAAAGATGTCATTAGATTTTTAGACTCGGGAGGCGATTATGATTTAAAAAAATTAGAAAATTATATAAAAAATGCAGTCAGATTAAAGATTTTATTTTGGGCAATTCATATAAAAAACTCAAAAAAACATATTGGAAATATTAAGATAGATCCTATAGATAATAAAAATAATTATGGAGAATATGGTATTATGATTGGAGATAAAAAATCTTGGGGGAAAGGATATGCTAAAGAAGCATCATTATGTGTAATTAAATATTGTTTTGAAAATTTGAAATTAAGAAAAATAAATTTAGGATTAATTGAATTAAATACAAAAGCCGTGCAATTATATTTAAATATTGGTTTTAAAATAGAGGGAGTATTTAAAAAACATGTTTTATTTGAAAACAACTATGAAACTTCATTAAGAATGGCATTGTTTAATAATAAATTAAAATGAAATTTGTAATTGGAACCGTTCAATGGGGAATTAAATATGGAATTTCAAATGATTCTGGAATTCCTAAAGATATTGAAATAAAGAAAATATTGAATTATGCTAATAAAAATAAAATTAGTTATTTAGACACTGCATCTGTCTATGGAAATTCAGAAAAAAGGATTGGAAAACTCTCTAAAAATAATTTTAAAATTATAACCAAAATAAAATCATTATCTAATAAAGAATCTATCAAAATGGAATTGAATAAATCAATAAAAAATTTAAATTCTAATTCAATATATGCATGTTTAATTCATGATATCAAAGAAATATTATCAAACTCAAGTAAATGGAATCAATTAAAATATGAAAAAGAGAGAGGAAAAATATCTAAAATAGGATTTTCTTTATATAATCCAAATGAACTTGACTTAATAATTAAAAAAGGTTTTATTCCAGATATAGTTCAATTACCTTATAGTGTCCTTGATAGAAAATTTGAACCTTATTTTAGAAAGATTAGGGATTTAGGTTCAGAAATTCATGTAAGGTCTATTTTTTTGCAAGGATTGTATTTTTTAAATGTTAATAAATTATCAGATTATTTTAACCCCATTAAAAAAGATTTAATACATATAAATAAAATAGCAGAAGATTTAAATATTGATTTGTTAGATCTTTTAATACAGTTCGTTTTATTTAATAATATGATCGATAAAGTTATTGTAGGGATTGATAATCTGAAACAGTTAAAACAAATAAAAAAAAGTTCTAAGAAAAAAAATATTTATAACAAAATTTATAAATCAGTTGAAGATATTAAAGTTGAAAATAAGGAATTATTAAATCCATCAAATTGGTAAGGTTATGAGTTTAAAAATCATTGCAGAAATAGCTCAAGGTTATGAGGGAAATTTCACTCAGTCAAAATTATTTATTAAAGCAGCTGCTTTTTCAGGAGCAGATTTAGTTAAATTTCAATTAGTTTATGCGGACGAATTGGCCAGTCCTGATTATAAATATTATAAATTATTTAAGAATCTTGAAATGAGTAATGAAAATTGGTCTAAATTAAAAACTTATTCTGAAGAAATGAATATAAAGTTATGTTTTGATGTTTTTGGAGTTAAGAGCCTAAAATTAGCTGAATCAATTAATTTAAATACTGTTAAGCTTCATCCTACTGATCTTACAAATATTAATTTTTTAAAAGCAATTAAAAAAAGTAAAATTTCAAATATAATTTTAGGAGTTGGAGGTGGGTATTTTAGTGAAATAAAAAAAGCTGTTTCAATACTTCAAAACAAAAAATTAATATTGATATTAGGTTTTCAAGGTTATCCAACTATAACGAAAGATAATCAAGTTGGAAGATTATCATATTTAAAGGAAAAAATATCTACTTTACATTCAAATTTTTCAATTGGTTTCGCTGATCATCCAGAGAATAATAAGTTTAGTAACTCTTTATCAATTTTAGCTGTTGGAGCTGGAGCAACTGTAATTGAAAAACATCTTACTCTAGGTAAAGTTATGAAATTGGAAGATTATGAATCAGCATTAAATCCTGATGAATTCAAAGATTCAGTGGAAATTTTAAAATCTTCTTATAGAGCATTAATTGGAATAAAAAAAACAGATAATTTTGGAATGAGTAAATCAGAAGATGAATATAGAAAAAGCATAAAAAGACATGTTGTATCATCTCAAAAATTGTTAAAAGGAAGTATAATCAAACCAAAAGATTTAACTTTAAAAAGAACAGGAGCTTCATCATTCATAGAAAATTTAGATCAGGTTTATAATAAAATAGTTTTAAGAGAAATTTATCCAAACCAAGCAATTAATAAAGGTCAAATAAAAAATCAATGAAAAGAAAGTTAGTTGCAGCGATTGCATGCAGGAATAAAGGTACTAGATTATATGGAAAGCCTTTACAAAATTTAGATGAAAAAAAAGGCATAAGGATTATTGATAATATAATAAATTGTATTAGAGAAATTAATGTAATTGATGAAATTATCCTAGGAATTGCCGAGGGCCCAGAAAATGAAATCTTTAAGTTAATTGCTAAAGAAAAAAAAATTGATTTTATAATTGGTGATGAAGAAAATGTTTTATCTCGTTTAATAAAATGCGGAGAAAAGTCAAAAGCAACAGATATTTTTAGAATAACTAGTGAATCTCCTTTTTTATATTTTCAGTCAGTAGATTCTTTGTGGAATGAATACAAAAGAGAAAATCTTGACGCAATTTTTCAAGATGATATTATTGATGGATGTGGATTTGAAATTATATCTCTTGAAGCACTTAAAAAATCTAATATTAATGGAGAAGAAAAACATCGCTCAGAATTATGTTCCCTCTATATTAGAGAAAATAAAGAACAATTTAAAATTAAAAAGGTTAGACCAAATTCAGAACTAATTCGTAAAGATTTAAGGTTAACAGTTGACAATCCAGAAGACTTGGTTGTTTGTAGAGAACTTTATAAAGAATTTGAGTTTCAAGCACCAAGGTTTTTTATTGAAGATCTTGTAAAATATTTAGACAATCATCCTAAATTGAAAGAATTGATATTTCCGTTTACTGAACAAGGGTATAAGAATATGTATTTATAATTAATAATAATTAGAAATGAATAAATTGAATTTTTCACAATCTAAGTTATATAGGAAAGAAATTCATAATTTAATTCCTGGTGGAGCACATACATATTCTAAAGGAGATGATCAATTTCCGCAAAATTCTCCGGCTGCAATTTCTCATGGAAAGGGAGCGTATTTATGGGATATTGATGGGAATAAATTTTTGGATTGTTCTATGGGACTAACTAGTGTAAGTTTGGGACATGCCTATAAGCCAGTTATTGATTCAGTTAAGAAAGAACTATCTAAGGGTGTTAATTTTCAACGACCATCTTCTATTGAAAAAGAAATGGCAAAAATTTTTTTGGAAATAATTCCAAATCATGAAAGAATTAAATTTTCAAAAAACGGATCTACTGCTACAACAGCAGCAGTAAAACTTGCTCGAGCTTATACGGGTAGAAAACTAATTGCTTTTCCTCATGACCATCCTTTTTACTCTTATGACGATTGGTTTATAGGTAAAACTTTATGTAATAAAGGTGTTCCAAAAGAAATCTCTGATTTAACTATTACTTTTAAGTCTTGTAGTATTCTATCATTGGAAAAATTATTTAAGGAATATTCTAATCAAATTGCAGCAGTTATTATTGAACCAGAGAGAGCATTATGTTCTTCATGTAATTGCAGTCAATCATCTAGTGAATATTTAAAAAAAGCAATAAAATTAACTAAATTAAATGGATCCGTTTTCATTTTAGACGAAATGATAACAGGATTTAAGGTAGATTTTCCAGGTGCAATTTCTAAATATAATCTTTCACCTGATTTGGCTACATGGGGAAAAGGAATAGCGAATGGATTTTCTTTTTGCGCTTTAACTGGAAGAAAAGAAATAATGGATTTAGGAGGAATAGTAAATTATGGAGAAGAAAAAGTTTTTTTAACATCAACAACTCATGGAGGAGAGACTCATTCCATAAGAGCAGGAATTAAAACATTTGAAGTTTTTAAAAAGGAAAATGTGGTGAAACATAACCAAAAATTTGGTTCAGAAGTTATAACCAAATGTTTAAAAATTGTAAAGAAACTAGAATTAGAAAATGCAATTGAAATATATCCTTGTAATTGGATGGTAACATATATTTTTAAAGATTCTAAAGGAATTGTTTGTAATTTTTTTAAGACATTATTTATGCAAGAAATGATAAATAATGGGGTTTTATTTCAAGGAATTTTTGTGCCATGTTATAGTCATTCAAAACATGAATTAGATTTTTTTTTAAGAGCTTTTGAAAAAGCTTCTAAAATTTATAAAAAAGCTTTGATTAATGGATATAAGAAATATTATTCAGGAAGATCCATTAAACCAGTATTTAGAAAAATAATTTAATTATAATAATTTTATTATGAAAACTTATAAAATTTTAGAAAAGCAGGTTTACACACATAAAAATTACAAATTAATACCAATTAGATATGAAGATCGTTTTGATATAATGAAATGGAGAAATGAGCAAATTTATCATTTAAGACAAAATAAGATTTTAAATTTAAATGATCAAGAGAATTATTTTAATCAGATAATAAGTGATCTTTTTGATCAAGAACATCCTAATCAAATTTTATTTTCTTTTTTGGAAAAAGATATTTTTGTGGCATACGGTGGATTAGTGCATATAAATTGGAAGGATAAAAATGCTGAAATTTCTTTTGTAATTGACACTGATCTTGAAAAAAATAAATTTGAAAAATATTGGTCTATTTTCCTTAAGTTAATTGAAGAAGTTACTTTTGTATATATGAATTTTCATAAATTATTCGTATATGCTTTTGATTTGAGACCAAATTTATATAAAGTATTAGAAGCAAATAATTATATAAAGGAAGCCGTTTTGAAAGAACATTGTTTTTATAATAAAAAATTTATAGATGTTATAATTCATTCAAAAATAAATTATTAGTTATATGAAAATCCAAATATTAGTTGATAATAAAAATTCATGGATTTTACCTTATGCAAGAAAATTACTATCGAAATTAAGGAATGATAAACATGAGGTATCTTTTTTATTTAACCATAATGATGTGGTTAAAGGTGACATACTTTTTCTTTTATCATGTGAGCGATTATTTAAAAAACTTTCATTAAATAAACATAACATAGTTGTTCATGAAAGTAATTTGCCAAAAGGTAAAGGATGGTCCCCTGTGACTTGGGAAATTTTAAAGGGAAAGAACGAAATAGTAACAACTCTTTTTGAGGCTGAAGATGAATTAGATTCAGGTGTTATATATGTTCAAAAAAAAATTAAGTTTTTGGGAGATGAATTAGTTAATGAGATTAGATCTAAACAAGGCAAATCTACTATTGATTTATGTTATTATTTTGTAAAAAATTATAAAAATGTTTCAGGAAAGAAACAACTTGGTAAAAGCTCTTTTTATAGAAAGCGTAATTCAGTTGATAGTGAATTAAATATTAATCAAACTATCCTTGAACAATTTAATTTACTTAGAGTTTGTGATAATAAAAGGTATCCTGCTCATTTTTATCACATGGGTCAAAAATATTTAATCAAAATTTATAAAGATGAAAAATAAATATTTGATTTTATCTGAAAAACCATGGCATAAAAAACTTTATTTGTCTTTGTCAAAAAAATATGTTGATGAAAAATGGATATTAATAAATAATAAAGAAAAATTTAATCTAAATAACTTAAAAAAGTTAAATCCAAAAAAAATTTTTATACCTCATTGGTCATATATTATACCTTCTTCAGTATATAATAATTATGATTGTATTGTTTTTCATATGACTGATTTACCTTATGGAAGAGGTGGAAGCCCATTACAAAATTTAATTTCTAGAGGGTTTAAAAAAACTAAAATGTCTGCTTTAAAAGTAAATAAAGGAATAGATGCTGGAGATATTTATCTTAAAAAAAAATTAAATTTAGATGGAACTGCAGAAGAAATTTTTATTAAAGCATCTGATTTAATTTACAAAATGATTATTGAAATAATTGAAAAAAAGATAGTTCCTAAACCTCAAAAGGGTGAAATAACAGTTTTTAAAAGAAGAACTCCTAAAGAAAGTAAACTTGAAGGAATAAAAAATTTAGAAACATTATATGATAATATAAGAATGTTGGATGCTAAAGAATATCCAAAGGCTTTTATTGAAAATTCAAATTTTAAATTTGAATTTAATAAAGCAAAATTTAATAAAAATAAAAATTTAATTATTGCAAATGTTAGAATTTATAAAAAATAAAAAAGTAATGGTTGTAGCAGCTCATCCTGATGACGAATTACTTGGTTTGGGAGCTACAATGCACAAATTAATTAAAGAATATAAAGTAAAAACACATGTAGTTATTTTAGGAGAGGGAATTACATCAAGATCAGATAAAAGGGATTTTTTGTTGTGGGAAAAAGAATTAGCTATTCACAAATCTAACATTAAAAAAGCCCATAAAGCTATTGGTTATAATAGTTCTAGTATTTATGATTTTCCAGATAATAGATTTGATTCTATTCCTTTATTAGATTTAATTAAAATAATAGAAAAAGAAAAAAGTGAGTTCAAGCCTGATATTATTTTTACACATCATCAAGGAGACCTTAATATTGACCATCAAAAAACATTTGAAGCAGTTATTACTGCATCGAGACCTTTAGAAAATGAAAATGTTAAAATGATTTTAACTTTTGAAACACCATCTTCTACAGAATGGCAGTCAATATCAGATCCTAGACATTTTAAACCTAATATTTTTTTCAAAGTTTCAGAAAAAGACATTGATTCTAAAATTAGAGGTATGGAAAGTTATGATTTTGAGAGAAGAGATTATCCTCACCCTCGTTCTGCAGAATCATTAAGAATAATTGCTAAAAAATGGGGTATTAATATAGGAGTTGATTTAGCTGAGGCATTTCATTTAGTTAGACTTATAAATAAATAAAAAAGTTAATGAAAATTAAAAATTTTGAAATAAATAAAGAGAGTAAAGTTTTTATTGTAGCGGAGCTTTCGGCTAATCATAATGGTAAAATAGATATAGCTATAGAAACTATAAAAGCTGCAAAAAGAGCAGGAGCAAATGCGATTAAATTACAAACTTATACTCCAGATACAATGACTATTAGATCTAACAAAAAAGATTTTATTATAAATAATGGTTCAATTTGGGATGGTGAAAATTTGTATAATTTGTATAAAAAAGCTTATACACCATGGGAGTGGCATGAGAAATTATTTAAAGTTGCAGATGATGAAGGATTAGTTTGTTTTTCCACACCATTTGATAAATCTTCAGTGGATTTTTTAGAAAATCTTGATACACCTGCATATAAGATTGCTTCTTTTGAAATAACTGATATTTCATTAATTGAATATATTGCTTCTAAAGGAAAACCTGTAATAATTTCTACAGGAATTGCAAAAGAAGAGGATATTAAACTTGCACTTAAAACTTGTATGGATGTGGGAAATAATGAAATTGCAATTTTAAAATGTACTTCTAGTTATCCAGCACCTATAAGTGAATCAAATATGGTGATGATAAAAAAATATGCTGATGATTTTAATGTTATAATTGGATTATCAGACCATACTATTGGTTCAATAGCTCCAGTTGTAGCTACTTGTTTTGGTGCTAAAATTATTGAGAAGCATTTTATTTTGGATAGATCTATAGGAGGTCCGGACTCTACTTTTTCAATGAATGAAATGGAGTTTAAGGAAATGGTTAAATCTGTTCGAGAAGCTGAAATTGCAATTGGAAAAATTGATTATAATTTAAGTAACAAACAAATTAAAGGGAAACTGTTTTCTAGATCTCTATATTTTGTTCAAAACATTAAATCAGGGGATATAATAACAGAAAAAAACGTAAAGTCTATTAGACCTGGTTTCGGATTACATCCTAAGTTTATGAAAGATGTACTTGGCAAAAAATATGTTAAAGATGCTGAAAAAGGAGATAGATTATTAATAGAAAATATTATTATGAAATAAATAATTTATAAGAATTAAAAAGATTATATATGTATTTAAGAATAACACCATCAAACTTAAAATCTGATAAAAAATCAAACTTTAAAAGTTTTAAAGAAATCTTTAGGAATAGAAGTTTTTTAATAGAAGGAGATAATCTTTTGAAAAAATGGAACAATAAAAATGGAGATTGTTTTTTTTTATTAGGGGATATTATTGGATTTAGAGAAAAAAATAATTGTTTATCTAAAATAACTGACTTTTCAGTTTTAGAAGAACAAAAAAATCTAAATAAAGTTGAGGGAAGATTTATTATAGTTCAATTATGTGAAAATGGGGATTTAAATTTATGGACTGATATTTTTGGAAGAATTGATGTTTACTGGATTAAAACAGAAGACTTTTTTTGTATTACATCTTCTTTAAATCTTATACCAGGGTTTTTAGATAAAGGTAAAATAAATAATGTTGGTCTTGCACAATGTTTAACAATTTATGGAAGTCGCCCTATTAAAAAACACACATTATTGGAAAACGTTAGTCGATTGGGAGTTCAGGAAAAATTAATTTTTTCAAATTTTAAGTTTAAAATCAATAAAATAAATTTTAAATCTAAATCAAGTTTTTTAAAAGATGATAAAAATAAACTGAATGAATATTCTGATTTTTTTATAGAATCTGTCAGATCTAGAGCATCAAAATCAGGCAATATTATTTTTTTGTCATCTGGCTGGGATTCCACTTCGATATTAGCAGTTTTAGTTCATCTTTTTGGACCTTCAAAAGTAAAATGTGTTATTGGAAGAATGAAATATTCTAAAAGAAGTGGAATAATAAATCAATTTGAACTTGATAGAGCAAAGAAGATAGCTGATTATTATAATGTTGAATTACATACTGTTGAATTAGACTATACCGAAAAAATTGAAACATTAATTAAAGAAGTGTCGCCGATTTTAAAATCCCAAATGTTTTCTAATTTAACAGGATTTAATCATTGGCTATTAGCAAAAGGTGCAAAAGAAATAGCAAAAAAAGGAGAAGTAGTTTTTGCTGGTGAAATTAGTGATGGTGCTCATAATCTGGGTTTCAGTCAGTTTTTTTCAATATATCATCCAGCTTCTCATAGTTTTAGAGAATATAGTGATAAAATGGCATCCTATTTATTTGGGCCCACATTTTTATCTCAGCTAATTAATAATGAATATGAAAATGATCCTGTTTGGAAAATATTTAAAACTTATAATCATAAAACTAATTTTGACAAATTAAAATTAAATAAAAACGATATTACACATCAGTTACTCAGTACATTTTTTTTAAGTGGAGGAAGAATGCCTCTTTATTCAAAGTCTAATTCTAAATTTCTAACTAAATATGGAGCTTTAAAGTTTATGAATGAAAGTGAAAACATTTATTTAAAAGAATTTTATGGAAAAATAAATGAAAATAATTTGTATTCCTATTACTTACATTTATATAATTCATTTCATTGGCAAGGAGGGACAGTAGCAACGCTTGAATATCTGTGTGAAGAAAATGGTTTAAAATGCAGGATGCCTTTTCTTGATAAAAGTTTAATTGATTTTTTATCAGAAATGCCAGAAAGTTGGGGAAGAGGATTAGATATAAATAACACTAAATTCCCACTTAAATGGATGCTTAAAAATAAAGTTGATTATCCTTTTAGTTTGCAAGAGGGTCCTCATTCTTATCTGTATGACATTGAGCCAAGTTTTTCTCATTCAAGAGAAATTGTGGAGGCATCATCTTTTACACCAATTTTTATTGATATATTAAAAAGAAAGAACTTCTATAAAAGATTTGATTCTAAAATTTTTAATATTAATTATATTAATCAACTTACTAAAAAGTATATATCTAGGGATAAACTAAAAGTATCTGAAATTAATGACATACTTAATCTTTCAATGTATGCTTTAATAGATTATTGATATGAAAATAATTTTTGTTGATCATTTAAACTTATCTGCATTTTTAAATATTCTATTAATAAATTCAGATATTCAAGAGGTCAAGATTTTATCCAATATAGATTCTTTTTCAAGAATATGGATTTTTTTATTAAGATTACTTGGATTTAAAGTTAATTGTGAGAAATTTTTTTTTGGTGATATTTTTGACTCTAAAGGTGAATCGCTTTATTTAGTAACTCGAAAAATAGCATCTATAAAATCTCTTGAATACTCTAAGTGGCTTTTAAATAAAAGTTCTTTTACAATAGATAAAAAAAAATATGATGATCATAAAAAAATACTTGAATTATATATATCAAAGAAAGTTTGGTCTGAGATGGAATATTATATTAGAAGATTTATTTATGTTAAACATACTTATAAAGATCAAATTAAATTTTCAATTTTAATTAAAAGACCAAAACTTATAAATGAAGAATTTTTAAAAATAAATTATAATCAACTACATTATTTCTTTCACGGAAATAATTTATACATAAAACTTAAAAAATGGATAATTTTTTATTTAAGAAAAGTAATTGGTTTAAAAAACTTTATTTTCCAAAATAAAAATTTTTATAGTAAAAAATCAATTTTTACAATAGCTGTAGATACTATTGATTTAAATTCAGATGAAAGACATTTTCCTCATTGGCACAAAATGATACCAGATAGAGATCTTTTTATATTTAATTTTAATAATTATCATATAAAAATTAGCAAAAAGGACTTAAAAAAAAATAATATTCGAATTATTAGTAACCAAGATGTTTTTTTTTTAATTAGAAAACATTATAACTTTAAGCTAATTACTGCAAAAAAAATCCCTTTAATATTAAAATTAGAAATAGAAAAATTATATACTTTAGGAAATGGTTTATATTATTTATTAAAAAAATTAAACTGTGAAAAATTCATTTTTTTAGACCCACAAGATCCCCTTACAGATGCAGTTCAAATAATATCTAAAGATATAGGAGTTCAAACAATATGTTTACAGTATTCTAATATGGGAATGAGAGTTCCTTTGATGATGAGTTTGGCCGATATTTTTCTTTCTTTTTCTAATATTTATCAAAAAGTTTTTACATGGGATAATTTAAGACCAAACACATTTTACCCAATAGGATATAGTTTTATCAAGAAACAAAATAAAAGTTTAAATAAAATAAAAAAGAGTTTGAATGATGGCGGAGTAGACACTATAATTTCTTATTTCGATGAATCAGTTGAAAATCATAAATGGGGTTTAATAAGTGAAAGTCAAAATTTATATGATTTAGAATTATTGGCTAAAACAGTATTGAAATTTAAAAAAATTGCTGTTATTTTAAAACCACAATTTCCTTTTAATACTATTAAAAAATATAGTTCAAAAATTATAAAAGAAGCGATATCTTCAGGAAGGTTTATAGAACTTAATAAAACAATTGAAAATGAATCAATTCTTACGAATAAATTTACTCCAAGTAATGCTGCCCAATTATCTGATTATTGCATTGGGAATTTAATTGGGGCTACTGCTGCTTTAGAATGTGCTCTATCTAATAAAAAAGTTTTATTAATAAATCCACATGGTTTTATAAGTGAATTTGATTCTATTTATAAAAAATCTAAAATAATTTTTTCAACATTAGATTCTGCAATAGATAAGATTATTTCTAAAGAAAAGAACATAGGAGATTGGTCGAAAACAATTAATTATTTTTCAAATGATGTTAATAATTCAAAAAAATTAATTAAAAATTTATTATCAAAAAGAATAAAGTAACATGATTTATTCAAACAAAAAAAACTTCATTTTTTATCTATTTCAAAATTTTTTTGTTGGAATAATTCCAATGATATCTTTAGCAATTTTTACCAGAATTTTTTCTACTTCCGATTTTGGAGTATTTGCTTTAGCTATGGTATTTGGAAATATTTGCAGCTCAATTATAAATTTTGGATTACATGCTGCTTATGAAAGTTTTTATTTTAGAATTAAAAATCAAGATGAAAAAGAAAATTTATTTAATTCACTTTTTTATTTTAATATCATCCTTTTTTTGTTTTTTTTAATACCATTAAATTTTTTTCAAAATGATATTTCTTATGTTATATTTAATTCTACTGAATATTCAGAATTTCTAATAGCAAGTTATATAGCATCTAATTTAAGCTTTCTTAATTCTTATTTTTTATTTAAAACAAGAAATCAAAAAGATGGAAAAACAAACTCTTTAATTAAAATTAGTATTGTGTCTATTCAATTTATTATTTCTATTATTTTGATTTTTTATCTAGAATTTAAAATAGAAGGTTTGATTTATGCAATATTAATTTCCAATTTAATTATTTTATGTTATTTATTTATTTTTATGATTAATAACAAAAAAAGTTTTGATTTAAGAATTCTTAAAAAAGCTTTGATTTTTTCATATCCTCTTTTACCAAAATTATTGGTAGGTGTTGCAAATTCAAGTTATGATAAATTTATTATAAAATTGTTAGTTTCATATAACGGTTTAGGGGTATATGATATCAGTCAGAGGATAGCATATCAATGTAATAACTTTTTTGGGGTACTTCAAAGTACTTTTTTGCCAGATTTTTATAAAATGGCTAATGAATCTAATGTTTTTGAAAAGAAAGATTTACCATTATTTATAATAAAGTATTTTTTTATTTCTACTTTATTTTGCTTAATATTTTCTTTTTTTTCTTTTGAATTTATATCAATAATTACTCCAAAAAAATTTCATGATGCTATTAATTTACTTTCAATTTTA
>CEUA01234285.1_pt1 | contig 20057 bp, 21 predicted proteins | sample 361541 | NCBI WGS metagenome assembly CEUA01 (sample SAMEA2623079, study PRJEB7988) | marine metagenome | isolation source: saline water (ENVO:00002010), including
GCGATCTAAAAGATAAGCTTATATCATTAGGCGCTAAAGTTAAGTCTTCAGTCTCAGAAAAAACTGATATTGTTATTGTAGGGACGAATCCAGGAGAAAAATTTAACAGAGCTAAATCATTAAATTTAGCTCTGTTTGATGAATCTGAGCTTTTTAAGCGCTTGAGTCAAGAGTTAGATATTACTCTAGAGTAACTTCTGCGGAGCTTCTTAAGCTCTCTAAGTAAGAGCCTATTTTCTGTTGTTCAACCAACCTAGTCATATCTTCTCTAACAGCATCTAATCCTGGTGGTTGTTGCTCTCTTTTATCCTCCAGTAGGATTACATGATATCCAAATCTTGTAGCAACAGGGCTTTCAGAGTGGCTTCCAATTTCCATTGATTCTACAGCCTCCGCAAAAGGAGCAACCATGGTTTGTGCTGAGAACCAACCTAAGTCACCGCCATCTGGACCTGAAGGGCCAGTAGATTTTTCTATTGCCAGAGTTTGAAAATCAGCGCCTTGAGCAATTTCTTGTATAATCTCATTAGCTTCAGTTTCTTCTGATACCAATATGTGTCGCGCTTTGTATTCAGTTCCTGATAATTGTGAAAGGCTTTCATTATAGGCTATTTGAAGCTCTGCATCTGTGGGTTGATTAGACTCAAGGTAATTAGTAATGACGATTCTTGATAGGATATTTAATCTAAGAACTTCGATTTCTGCCGCTACTGCTAATTCTTGTGTATAGCCTTCAGATTTAGCTACTTCTTCTAATAGCTTAAACTGAATTAACTCATCTACAAGAAGGTCATATTCATCATCACTAAGCGAATCTAGATTTTTTTGAATTCTTCCTAATGAATAGTAATCCAATAGTGATACTTGAATTGGCTGGTTATTTACTGACGCAACTGTATCACTTCCTAATAGATCAGATGAGTTTTGTTCATTGCTACATCCTATGACGCATAGTATAAAAAATAAAAATGAGTATTTTTTTAATTTATTAAACATATAGTTTTTCCTTTAATTAAAAATAGTTATATTTCTAGTTCTTTTTTTGCATATGCTTTAATGGTTAATGCATGTATTTCGTTTTCTATGATATCACCAAGTGCATCATATATCATTTTATGCCTTTGTATAGATGAAATATTATTAAATAAATTAGAAACAATATAAATTGAGTAATGCCCTTTACCGCTTTTCGAACCTTCATGATTTTTATGCAGATAGCTTAAATCCTTTATTTTTAGGGAATCTGGATTAAAAGCTTGATCTAGTGTAAATCGGATTTTTTGTAATGAGGATTTTTCCATTTATATAGTTTTCTTAAGAGTTATTTTGGTATTTCTTTATATTGTGAGGCGATCCATATAGATTGAATGATAGCCATTATAAATGTTATACCAAGCATACCGAATAATTTAAAATTAACCCATGCTTCTTCACTAAAATTATATACCACATAAAGATTAATAGCCCCTAGAAATATAAAATTAAAAAACCACATTAGGTTCATTTTTTTCCATAATTTTTTTTCTAAATTTATTGTTTTTCCAATCATTATTTCTATTAGTGTTCTTTCTCCAAAAAATTGAGTAAACAAGAAGGCTAAAGCAAAAACCCAGTTAACTATAGTTGGCTTCCATTGTATAAATATTGGGTTTCTAACTAAAAGCGTTATTCCTCCAAATATTGTCACTAGTATGGTAGATGTCAGAAGCATCCTATTGATTTGTGGGGTAAACAACCATTGGTAAATTATTTGCAATAACATGGTTATAATTATTGCAATAGTAGCTAAGTAAATATCTGAAAGGCGATACACAGCAAAAAAAATTACGATTGGTAGGAAGTCAATTAGTATTTTCATTTCTTAATTATTATTTTGAAATATATCTATTATTTATTAATTAAATAAATTATGCTTATCATTAATTTTAGCATGATTTGGGGTTTTTAATTGAAAGATGATGTCATAAAAGATAATAATGACGAAATATTAGACCCAAATCAATCTAGTTTAGACATTAGTCTAGTGAAGAGTGAATTACCCTCTCAAAATGAGATGCCATTTGCAATTGTTTCTGGCGAGCCACTAACAGAAATTCCTCAAGATCTATATATACCCCCACAAGCGTTAAAAATATTTTTAGAGACTTTTGAAGGCCCTCTAGATTTGCTTTTATACCTTATTAGGAGGCAAAATATTGATATCCTCGATATTCCAATAGCTGATATATCTCTTCAATACACTAAATATATTGATTTAATGCAAGATATGCAATTTGAGCTAGCAGGAGAATATTTACTTATGGCTGCGACTTTAGCTGAAATAAAATCTCGTATGCTTCTACCAAGGCCTGGTGATACAGATGATGAAGAAGAAGATCCAAGGGCAGAGCTAATCAGAAGGCTCCAGGAATATGAGAGATTTAAAAAGGCATCCGAAGATATAGACTTTCTTGATAGAGTAGATAGAGATAATGTTATAGCTAATAATATTGATGTTGATAAGCCCTTATCAAGAGAGCTTCCAGATTTAGCTCTTAAGGAGTTGCTAATTTCTTTCCAAGAAGTTGTTGAAAGATCTTCTCTTTTTTCTAATATACATGTTCAGAAAGAGCCACTATCTATAAGAGAGAAAATGACTTTCATATTATCGACTATAAGTGAACGAAATTATTGTGATTTTTCTGATTTTTTTGACTCATCAGAAGGTAGAATGGGCATTACAGTAAGTTTTTTAGCAATACTAGAGCTATTGAGAAATCACTTGATAGATGTAGTTCAGACAGAGCCTTATTCACCAATTCATATAACATTACCTGATGGATAATAATATTATAAAAAATATTATTGAATCTGCTCTTCTTACGTCAGATAAGCCGTTGAGTTTAGATAAGCTGTGCAAGATTTTTTTAGATAAAGACCGCCCTGATAGAAAGGTTATAAAAGATATTATTTTTAACTTAGGGATCGAGTATGAGAATCGTGGTATTGAGATTAAAGAAGTATCTAGCGGTTTTAGAATTCAAGTTAAGAAAGATATAGTTAGTTGGTTAAAGCCCTTATGGGAAGAGAGAGCTCCTCGTTATAGTAGAGCATTATTAGAAACTTTAGCTCTTATCGCTTATCGACAACCAATAACCCGAGGTGAAATTGAGGAGGTTCGAGGGGTCGCTCTTTCATCTAATATTATTCGTACATTATTTGATAGAGGCTGGATTAAGTCATTAGGATATAAAGATGTTCCAGGGAAGCCATCTTTATTGGGCACAACTAGTGAGTTTCTTGATTATTTTAATTTAAAAAAACTAGATGAACTTCCTCCGCTATCTGAAATAAAAGAAGTTGATGATTTAGATATTTATTTAGGTAGGTCACCGAGTCCTCAAGGAGATATGTTAGAGGATCTTTCTAGCGAACCATCAGAGACAGAGCACTAGTAGACCAACTTTTTATTTTTTATATGGACCGAATCCAAAAAGTACTTGCAAACTCTGGTATTGCTTCAAGAAGAAAAGTTGAGTCTTTAATCGATCAACGTAGAGTTAAGGTTGATGGGGTGGTTGCTACTATAGGGATGAGGATATCTGGAAAAGAAAAAATTTTTGTTGATAGTAAAGAAGTCATTATAGATAAGCTAGATAGCTCACATCAGCATATTGTATATTATAAACCTGCAGGAGAAGTTAGCACTCGGAGCGATCCTGAGGGTAGGAAGACAATTTTTCAAAATATTTCTCCTCCAAGTAAAGGTAGATGGGTCTCAGTAGGCCGACTAGATATAAGCACTTCTGGTTTAATGATACTTACAACAGATGGAAAATTAGCCAACCAGTTGATGCACCCAAGATATCAAGTTATAAGGGAGTATGCTGTAAGAATAATTGGTGAATTAAGTAATAAAGATATAGTTTCACTAAAAAATGGTATTGAGCTTTCCGATGGATTAGCAAAATTTCAATCTATATCTAAGGATGGAAAGTCAGGAATTAACACATGGTATAAAGTAACTTTAAAAGAAGGAAGAAATAGGGAGGTAAAGAGAATTTTTGAGGCAATCAATTTTAGAGTTAGTAGATTAATTAGAATTCGTTTTGGCTCTATCAAGCTTGGAAGTATGAAAAGAGGTGATGTTAGGAATTTAACTCCTAAAGAAGTCGGCAAACTTCATAATGATTCAGATTCACAAAAGAAATAGGTTAGCTTACTACATTATTTTTTTTGACAAGCAACCCTTTTTCTATTTACAGAGATGCTTTCTTCACTTAAGAGAAAAAGGTAAGGCCTTAAAACATCTTCAGGCCTAGAAACATTCTTTGGATTTTCAGAAGGGTAAGCTTTTTTTCTCATTTTTGTCCTAGTTGATCCAGGATCAATACAGTTAACTCTAATATTAGTATTTTCAAGTTCATCAGCGAGTATTTGATAAAGACCTTCTATCCCAAATTTAGATACTGAGTAGCTTCCCCAATAAGCTTTACCAGAAATTCCTACACCGCTTGAAGTAAAAATAATAGAAGATCCTTCAGATTGTTTTAAAAATGGCAATAGACATCTAGTCAGAATAAAAGGTGCAGTAAGGTTTACATGTAAGACTTTTTGCCAAAGCCCTATATCATAATGCTCAATAGGGCTCCTATCTCCTAGAATTGCAGCATTATGAACTAATCCATCTATCTTTTGATATTTTGTTTCAATTAATTTTATGAAGTTTTGATAATCATCAGCTTTAGATTTTTCAAGGTCTAGTTCTACTACAGTTGGCTCATGACCTATATTATTTATTTCTTTATACATGCTAACTAGTTTAGGGTTATTTCTCCCATGAAGGATAAGTTTTGCACCCATTTTAGATAACTTTATAGCTAAAGCTTTACCTATTCCAGAAGTAGCACCAGTTATAAAAATGGTTTTATTTTCTAAATTTTTTTTATTAGGCTCATAAGAGTTTGGTATTTCCATTATTCATCCTCTTCAATTCTAGCAATCTCATCAATTTTTTTTAATTTATCAATATTTTTTTTTGGTTTGATACCAAGTTCAGTAAATTTTCTTGCACTAGATAAAACTCTATTCTCAAGAGAGCCGATTGCTTTATTAAATGATTTCACACTACTATTAAGGTCTTTTCCTATACCAGTTAAATGCGAAGTAAATACTGTCAACCTATCATAAAGTTCCGCAGCAACATTTCTTATTTCTCTCGCATTGTCAGTTAGAACAACCTGTTGCCAACCATATGCTATAGCTTTTAAGAGTGCAACTAGGCTTGTAGGTGTGGCTAGAATCACATGTTGTCTGAGAGCATCATCAAGCAATTCTGGCTTCCTTGAAAGAGCAGCACTTAAAAATTGATCACCTGGTATAAATAAAATAACAAACTCAGGACTATTTTCAAATTGTGACCAATATGACTTACTAGAAAGTTCCTTTATACGATTTGATAAATTAATAGCATGCCTGTCCATAGAGGCCTCCTGTATTTTTTTATCGTTAGTTTTAATTGCATCTAGATATGCATCTAAGGGAGTTTTAACATCAACGATAACTTGCCTATCATCTGGCATATTAATGATCATGTCAGGACGAATGACGCCTTCTTCTGTTTCTTTTTGACCTTGCGTTATAAAATCACAATGCTCTACCATTCCGGCAAGCTCAACAAGTCTCTGTAATGAAATTTCTCCCCATTGACCTCTTACCTCCGGTCTTCTAAGAGCAGAAACAAGATTCTGCGTCTCTAGTGTTAGGTTTTTTTGACTGATAGCCATTGATTCAAGCTGAGCTTTAATGCTCCCGTGAGACTCTTGCCTAGTTGATTCGATTTTATTTAGATATTCTTGTGTTTTATTTAATGTTTCTTTTATTGGGCTGACCAAGTTTTCAACAGCTTTTTCTCTCGAAAATAATTCATTACTAGCTTTTTCTTGTTGTATTTTAAGGTTTTCTTTAGCTAATTTTAGAAAATTTTCAGTATGGTGGCTCAGTTGATTGTTTGCTAGAGTGTTAAAAGTTCTTGTCAAATCCTCTTTTGTAGAGAGAAGTGCATTTTTTTGAGCTTCTTCAGAAAGCCTCTGATCTTTTAGTTTATTACGATTTATTATAGTCCCAATAAATATACCTACAAAAAAAAATACAGTTGTTAATATAAGTGTAAATAAATTGTTATCTATGTCTATCATATTGCTAGTTTATGAAGCCTAATTTTCTTATTCCTTCAATAATACTTGAAGCCTTACTTATAACAATATCTGCTTGCCAACTATAAGGATCCTCATCAACTCTTATATAACCATATTTTACTGCTATTGTCTTAACTCCTGCAGCCTTTCCAGCCTGTATGTCTCTGAGGGCGTCTCCTACATATATACAATCATTATTGTTAATATTTAGCTTATTTATTGCAAATTCTATTTGCATTGGGTCAGGCTTCTTTTTTGGTAACTCATCCCCGCTCACAATAATAGAAGGCTGAACACTTAGATTAATTAAACTAAGTAGTTTTTTCGTTAAATTTTTAGGCTTATTAGTAACTATACCCCACTGAATATCATATATTTTTAATTCATTTAGCAGTTCATTAATACAAGGAAATAGCTTTGATTTTACACAGATATTATTTTGATATATTGCTATAAATTCTTTAATTAGAGAGCTATTATTTTTTTTAAAACCAAAAGAAATAAGGCCTTTAGATCCATTTGAAGATTCATTTCTTGCAATTGCATATGGAGCTAATGGCAAATTATGTTTTTTGAGTAGCTTATTTAGAGATAATACTAAATCAGGAGCTGTATCAATTAAAGTCCCATCAAGATCAAATAAAATAACTTTATTACTCATTATCATTTTTCAGATGACAAAAATAGTTAACATCATAATTTCTATTAAGAAAATAGCTATCATTAATTGGGTTATAGTGAAGTCCAGTAATATCTTTAAGGCTTAATTTTTCTTTTCTAGACCAAGATATTAATTCAGATGGTCTAATTAGCTTTTGATATTCATGAGTGCCTTTTGGAATTATATTTAATAGCTTTTCTGCAACTAAGATTGCCAATAAGTAGCTTTTTATATTTCTATTGATAGTTGAAAAAAACAAATCACCTGAGTTAACAACTATTTTTTTACAGGAAGAAATTATCGACTTTGGATTCGGAACATGCTCTAGAAGCTCAAAGCATACAACTATGTCAAAAGAATTAGGTTGTTTTTCTGATAGCGCCTCTATATCGATACTCTCATACTTTATATCAAGATTAGATTCCTTGGCATGATTCATAGCTACATTAAGACTGCTTTCAGCCAAATCTATGCCTGTAACATTTGCACCTAGTTTGGCTAAAGACTCAGAAAATATACCCCCACCACAGCCGATATCTAGAATTCTTTTTCCTTTGACTCTAGCGGCCCTTGTCACATAGTCTAATCTTAGTTGATTTATTTGATGTAGGGTTTTTAGCGGCCCTTGCGTATTCCACCAGTCATCAGAGATAGACTGAAATTTCTTGATCTCATTTAAATCTACATTTTTATTCGTCATTTATCTACTTTCTTATGGTTCGTTAAGCATCAATTTATGTTAAAATTATACTAATTATAGCTATTTAAATTTATTTTTTTTACCTACAAATAAGAAATATAATTTGAATCTTTATTGTACCTAAATAATCATTATATGAAGACCATATATGAGTAATTTTTTGTTAAATTTATGACTGATTTCAAAAGCCAAATATATCAAGTAACACTAGAAGACGAAATGAAGCAGTCTTATCTAGATTATGCTATGAGCGTAATAGTAGGTAGAGCTCTGCCTGACGCAAGAGATGGCCTTAAGCCAGTTCATAGGAGAGCTTTGTTTGCTATGAGAGAGCTTGGTAATGAATACAATAAGCCATACAAGAAATCTGCGAGAGTAGTTGGTGATGTCATTGGTAAATATCATCCCCATGGAGATTCAGCTGCGTATGAAACTATTGTTAGAATGGCTCAGCCTTTCTCAATGAGATATTTACTAGTTGATGGCCAAGGAAATTTTGGTTCAGTGGATGGTGACTCACCGGCAGCAATGAGATATACAGAAATCCGAATGTCCCGCTTTGCTCAGGATATGCTAATTGATATTGAGAAGGATACGGTAGATTTTATTGCAAACTACGATGAGACTGAGTATGAGCCAACTGTACTTCCTGCAAGAATTCCTAATCTTCTTGTAAATGGTTCTTCTGGTATAGCAGTTGGGATGGCTACAAATATTCCACCCCATAATCTTGGCGAGGTTATAAGTGCATGTATATCTTTATTAGATAATCCTGATATTACGGTAAGTGAGTTAATGAAAATTATACCAGGCCCAGATTTTCCTACTGCAGGAATAATTCACGGAAAACAAGGCATTTTAGAAGCATACTCAAATGGAAAAGGTCGCGTATATATAAGGGCTAGAAATCATACAGAGAAATTAGGTAAAACAGAGCAAGAGTCAATAATAATCACTGAGCTCCCATATCAGGTTAATAAAGCTAGGCTTATTGAGAAAATAGCTGAGCTTGTTAGAGATAAGAAAGTTGAGGGCATATCGGAATTAAGAGACGAGTCAGATAAAGATGGTATGAGGGTTGTTATTGAGCTAAAAAGAGGCGAGATACCAGATATTGTCTTGAATAATTTATACAAGCATACTCAATTACAGAGTGTTTTTGGAATTAATATTGTGGCTTTAATTAATGGCCAACCTAAGGTTCTAAAACTTAAGGATTTATTAGAGTGTTTTCTTCTCCATAGAAAAGAAGTTGTAACAAGAAGGACAGCTTTTGATTTATCTAAAGCTAGGGATAGGTCTCATATTCTTGAAGGTCAGATGATTGCCCTAGCCAATATTGATGAAATTATTAGTCTTATTAAATCTTCATCATCACCCAAGGAGGCTAAGGTTAAGTTAATTACTAGTAAATGGAAACCTGGACAAGTTACTGAAATGCTTAAGGTAGCAGGTCAAAATTTGACTAAGCCAGAAGGTCTAGATAACAAATATGGGCTAATAGGCAAATCTTATATTCTTTCTGATGTGCAAGCCCAGGCAATACTTGATCTGCGTTTGCATAGGCTGACAGCTCTTGAGCAGGATAAAATTCTGTCTGAATATAAAGAGATAGTTGAAAAAATTAAAAATTTTAATGAAATTTTAACTAATGCATCAAAATTAAATTCTATTATTAGAAGTGAGCTTGAAGAAGTAGACAATGCTTATGCTGATAAAAGAAGAACAGAAATTATAGATGATTTCAGTGATTTAACAGTAGAAGATTTGATACCAGAAGAAGATCTAGTTGTCACCTTGTCCCATGGTGGTTATATAAAATCTCAGCCAGTTACTGCCTATCATTCACAGAAAAGAGGAGGGAGAGGCCGATCAGCTACTAAGGTTAAAGACGAGGATTTTATTGATCAATTATTTGTTGCTAATTCACATGACACGCTTCTTTGTTTTTCAAGCAAGGGCAAAGTGTATTGGTTAAAAGTTTATCAAGTCCCACAAGCTGGTTATGGAGCAAGAGGAAGGCCTATTGTTAATCTTCTTCCATTAGAAGATGATGAGAGAATAAGTTCTGTTTTACCAATTAATAAATTTGATGAAGATAAGTATGTTTTTTTTACTACTAGCAAGGGTAGGGTTAAAAAAACATCCTTAGATTCTTTTTCAAGGCCCAGAGCCAATGGCATTATAGCTATAGATCTTTCAGAGGAAGATAAGTTAATAGGTACTGCGATCACTCATGGAAAACAAGAGATTATGCTTTTTGCTAGCTCAGGAAAAGCTATTTGTTTTTCAGAAACAGACGTTCGTATTATGGGTAGAAAAGCAGCTGGCGTAAGAGGTATAAAGCTTGCTAATAAAGATGATGAGGTTATATCTCTTGCTATACCAGATAAGAAATTAATATTGATAGCTACTGAAAATGGTTTTGGCAAAAGAACATTAGTTAGTGATTTTAAAGTTCAAGGAAGAGGCGGCCAAGGGGTTATAGCTATTCAGACTTCTGATCGTAACGGAAAAGTTGTTGGAGCTTTACAGATTTCAGAAAATGATGAAATTATGCTTATAAGCTCTAGTGGAACTTTAGTGAGAACCACAACCTCTGATATATCAGTAATGGGTAGAAATACTCAAGGCGTAAGATTAATAAGATTGGATGATGGCGACAAGCTGGTTGGACTAGAGAGAGTAGAGGCAATCCAAGAGAATGATTCTTGAAATTTAGGAATAATTAGTTAAATTATGAAACATATATATAATTTTGCACCAGGCCCCGCTTTACTTCCTCAAGAGGTGATGGTTAAAGCTAAAGAAGAATTTTTAGACTGGAACGGACTTGGCTTGTCAGTAATGGAAGTAAGCCATAGAAGCAAGGAGTTTATAGAGCTTGCAGAAATGGCAGAAAATAATTTACGAATGCTACTCAAGATACCTAATAATTATAAAGTTCTTTTTCTTCAGGGGGGAGCAACTCTTCAATTTGCTGCTATACCTCTAAATATTGCAAAGCCAGATTCTGTAGCTGATTATCTAATAACTGGAAGCTGGGGAAAAAAATCTGCAAAAGAAGCTAAATCTTATGTTAATGTTAATATTGTTGCTGATGCAGAAAATTCTAGTTACACAACTGTTCCTGAACTTAAAGACTGGAAAATATCTGATAACGCATCATATTTTCACTACACTCCAAACGAGACGATTGCAGGAGTAGAGATTACAGAAATACCTAATAACATTAATTCACCAATAGTTGCTGATATGTCTTCTACTATTTTATCTAGACCTATTGATGTGACTAAGTTTGGCTTAATCTATGCAGGAGCCCAAAAAAATATTGGTCCTTCAGGCCTGACCATAGTAATAGTTAGAGAAGATTTAATATTAAACCCTTCTTCTAATACTCCTGGGGTAATAAATTATAAATTGATGTCAGAGAATGATTCCATGTGGAATACCCCTCCAACATTTTCATGGTATATGGCTGGACTTGTTTTAGATTGGATTAATAGGAAGGGCGGTCTGCATTCTATTGAGAAATCTAATTTACTTAAATCAAATAAAATTTATAATTTTATTGATTCTTCAGAATTTTATATTAATAGAGTTAATAAGAATTATAGATCTAGGACTAATATTCCTTTTACTTTACTCAATCCAGAACTAGACCCTCTTTTTTTAATGGAAGCTTCTGAAGAGGGACTTGTCAATCTTAAAGGACATAGGTCAGTAGGTGGAATGAGAGCTAGTATATATAATGCTATGCCTGTGGCAGGTGTAGATAAATTAGTAAGCTTTATGAAAAAATTTGAGTCTAAACATGAGTAGCCCTATGAAAGATACTTACAATATTAAAATATTTAACAAAATCTCAAAGAAAGGCTTGTCTGTATTTCCAGATAATCGTTATATTTTTGATAGTGACTGTAGCTCTCCTGATATCATTCTTGTGAGGTCAGAAAAATTACATGATTATAAGTTTTCTAATGATTTATTAGCAATAGGCCGTGCTGGTGCCGGTACTAATAACATACCGGTTAAAACACTTACTAAATTAGGCATTCCGGTATTTAACTCTCCTGGCGCAAATGCTAATGCTGTAAAAGAATTAGTTTTAACTGGTATTTTGATATCAGCTAGGAATATTATTCAAGCTCATAATTATGTTAAAAAACTCGATGGTAGTGAAGATGAAGTCAATAAATCCGTGGAGTCTTCAAAAAAAGATTTTGTAGGTTTTGAGTTACCTGGCAAGACTCTTGGTGTTTTGGGTCTAGGAGCTATCGGCGTAGAGGTTGCTAACATGGCTCTTAACCTTGGAATGAAAGTGATTGGCTATGATCCAATGATGACTGTTGATAGAGCTTGGCAGCTTTCATCAGGCGTTGGACACGCAAAAGATCTTAATGAATTATTTTCTTTATCAGATATTATTTCTTTACATGTTCCTTCAAACGAGCAAACCAAAGGTATGGTTAATAAAGATCTATTATCTAAAATGAAGAATGATTCCATTATTTTAAATTTTTCAAGACAAGAGGTTGTTGATAAAAGATCGATGATTAATGCAGTTAACTCTAGTTTAATTTCCAAGTATGTAACTGATTTTCCTGCACCAGATTATATATCTAATCAGAATATTATATGCTTACCTCATTTAGGTGCGTCAACCTCTGAGGCAGAGGAAAATTGTGCAATTATGGTGTGCAATAATATTTTAGATTTCATTGAGAATGGAAATGTACATTTCTCAGTCAATTTTCCAGAGGCTAAGCTATCAAGAAAAAATAATCAGCGAATTGTAATTACTAATGCTAATGTTCCAAATATGGTTGGTCAAATCTCAACTTGTTTAGCTAAAGGAGGTATTAATATTGCTGATCTTATTAATATTTCTAAAGATGATGTTGCTGTTACCATCATTGATATTGATGGAAAACTGAGCCAGTCATTGATGAAAAATATTATGTCTATTTCAGGCATACTATCTGTGCGGTTATTGCCTCCTTTAAATTAATTATTGGTAATGATTTTGGAGCTTCATGCAAACCTTAAAAACTAATTCAGATATCGGAGTAAGTTATTTAGGGCCAGAAGGAACTTATACTCATCTTGCAACTACAGAATTTTTTGGGCCAAAGATTGATCTATTTCCCTGCACTTCAATAAAAGAAGTTTTTGATAATGTTTTTCAGAGAGATGCTAGATATGGTGTTGTGCCAATTGAAAATTCTTATGTCGGCAGTGTAAGAACAACAATGCAAATGTTAATGACATCTCCATTGTTGATATGTGGTGAAGTTGAGATGCCTATTCATCATAATTTGCTTAGCAAGTCAGATAATTTACAAAAAATAAAATCAATTTATGCTCATCCTCAAGCATTAGCTCAGTGTGATGCATGGTTAGAAAGTAGTTTTAAAAATATTCAAACGTTTCAGACCTTGAGTAATGCTGAGGCGGCTATAAAAGCATTAAATGATTCTAGTTCTGCTGCCATAGCATCTAAATTTGCTGCTAAGATTTATAAACTAAATGTAATTGCTACAAATATAGAAGATCATGACGAAAACACAACTAGGTTTGCTGTTATAGGCACTGAAGATACTGACAAATCAAAAGAAGATAAGACCTCTTTGATATTTTCAGCAATTGACGCTAAAGGTGCTGGAGTTTTACATGATTTGTTATATCCATTATCTAAGCACAAAATAAGCATGACGCGTATAGAATCCCTTCCATCAATGAAAAGAAAATGGGATTATGTTTTTTTTGTCGATATTCAAGGACATCGCAATGATGAATTAGTCGCAGAGGCTGTCTCAGAGATAGAGCGTAAGGCAAATTTTTTTAAAATTTTAGGCTCTTATAAGCAGGCTAGATGAAATCTTTTATAATAATTAGATTATGCTTAAGCAAGAGAGTTTAGTTACTAGCCCTGTTCCAGATATTTCTGGAATTATTGATATTCCAGGAGATAAATCTATTTCTCAAAGAGCTCTTTGTTTAGGAGCAATGGCAAAAGGGACTACAACTGTAAATGGATTCTTACTTGGTCAAGATTGTATATCAACAATGGAGGCTTTATCTAGTTTTGGAGTCAAATTTGAACTAGAGGATGCTAATTTGAAAATTATCAGTAGAGGAATAAAAAATTTTACTGCTCCTAAAAAAGATTTAGACTTAGGAAACTCAGGCACTGGCATAAGGCTTTTAATGGGATTATTGTCATCTTGTGATTTTTCTACTAGATTATCGGGTGACGATTCATTATCTCGGAGGCCTATGGAGAGGGTAGCAGAACCATTAAGGCTAATGGGTGCTACTATTAAGACAACTAATGGCTGTGCCCCAGTAGAAATTATTGGCTCATCTCAACTAAAAGGCATAGATTATAATTTACCGGTAGCAAGTGCCCAGTTAAAGTCAGCTATTTTATTGGCTAGTCTAAACTCAAAAGGCCGGACAGTAATTCGTTCTCCTGGCCCTTCTAGGGATCATACAGAAAGAATGTTAACAGCTATCGGGATAGATCTAGATTCTAGTATAGAAGTATCTATAGTTGGTCCACAAGAAGTTTCTCCTTGTCAGCTTGATGTTCCTAAGGATTTTTCCTCAGCAGCTTTTTTTATTGTTGCTGGCCTTCTTAACTCAAAAAATGGAGTATTAATTCCTGCAGTAAATATGAACTATACTAGAACAGGCTTACTTAAAATATTAGAAAATATGGGAGCACGCTTTGAAATATCTAATAAGAGAGAAATTGGAGGAGAAAGCGTAGCAGATATATTTGTGAAGAAGGTTCAATTAAAAGGGTTAAGCGTTGACCCTTCTCTGATTCCTCTTAGTATTGATGAATTACCAATACTATTTATAGCTGCTGCATATGCTGAAGGCATAACTGAAATAACTGGCGCCAAAGAATTACGCTTTAAAGAATCTGATCGAATATCTGCAATGTCTAAAGGACTAAGAAATCTTGGTATAAAGACAGTAGAGAAGGACGATGGAATCACTATTTATGGAGGATCAATTAAAGAAGGTGTTGTAGATAGCTTAGGAGATCATCGTATTGCAATGTCTTTTGTTATTGCAGGCATGAAGTCTGAAGGAGATATTTATATCAATAATACCAAAAATATAAATACTTCGTTTCCTGGCTTTGTTGGTAATGCTAACAAGCTTGGCTTGAGTGTAGCTAAATGCTAAAAAATAATTTGAGCAATAAAGAGAAAAAAATAATTACTATTGACGGTCCTACCTGTTCTGGAAAGGGCACTATTAGCCGTTTACTTGCAAAAAGATTAGGCTGGAACTTGTTAGATAGTGGCGCCATCTATAGAGCTTTAGCATTTCTTGCAAAAAGTAATAAAATTTTACCTGATGATGTTAAAAGCCTTACTTTAAAAGCGAAAGAATTGCAGATTGAATTTGTCTTGGACGCTGATAATGAGTGCATTTTATTAGACGATAATGATGTAACTAAGCAAATTAGACAGCAGGATTGTGGTATCTTTGCCTCTAAAATATCACAATATAAGGAAGTTAGAGATGCATTGTATTCAATACAAAGGTCTTTTATTTGTCCTCAGGGGTTAGTTGCAGATGGGCGCGATATGGGTACTATTGTTTTTCCTGAGGCTTTAATTAAAATTTTTCTTGAGGCTAATACTGAAGTTAGGGCCGTTAGGAGGCATAAGCAGTTGAAACAAAAGGGTATTAATGTTAGCCTCCCCGACCTTTCAAGGGAAATTTCTGAAAGGGATTTCTCAGACATCAATAGAAAGATTTCTCCCTTGAGACCAGCTGATGGGGCATATTGCTTGGATTCAACAAAATTGACTATTGAGCAAACATTAGAAGAAATTATAAATTTTATTAGTAATCATTTTATAGGTAATAAATTAGAGAGTTTTGTTAATTTGGAATAAATAGATGAATGAATCATTTGCAGAATTATTAGAAGGGACTATTTGTGATAGACAGATAAAGCAGGGAGAAATTCTTTCTGCTACGGTTGTTGATATAAATCCAGATGTTGTAATTGTTAGTGCTGGCTTAAAGTCTGAAGCTGTTATTCCTGTTGAGCAGTTTTTTAATAGCGAAGGATCGATTGAAGTTCAGATAGGCGATCAAGTAGATGTAGCACTAGATCTCGTAGAAGATGGCTATGGCGAAACAAAGTTATCTAGAGATAAGGCAAAAAAAGCAGAATCATGGAAGTCTTTAGAAACCTCGTATGATGAAGGAAAAATTGTATCTGGTAAGGTTACTAGTAGAGTCAGAGGTGGCTTTACTGTTGATATTGGCTATGTTAGGGCCTTTCTTCCAGGCTCATTGGTTGATTCAAGGCCAATTAAAGATCCAGCGGAGTTTGAAGGAAATTCTTATGAATTCAAAGTAATCAAACTAGATAAAAAAAAGGACAATGTTGTTGTTTCTAGAAAGGCTGTTGTTGAACAAGAAAATAGTGCAGAAAGAGATGAATTAATTAAGAGTATAAAAGAAGGATCATCAATAAAAGGCGTTGTTAAAAATCTTACTGATTACGGCGCTTTTGTAGATTTAGGGGGAATGGATGGGCTGCTGCATATTACTGATATGGCTTGGAAGAGAGTAAAGCATCCTTCAGAAATTGTTCAAATAGGCGATGAGTTAGATGTAAAAGTTTTAAGATTTGATAAAGAGTTAAATAGAGTTTCTCTTGGTCTAAAGCAATTTGGTTCAGATCCCTGGACAGATGTAGCAAGAAGGTATGCATTAAATTCAAGATTCTTTGGTAAAGTTACAAATATAGCTGATTATGGTTGCTTTATAGAGCTAGAAGAAGGAATTGAAGGCTTAGTTCATGTTTCTGAAATGGATTGGACAAATAAAAATGTTAGCCCAAGTAAGGTAGTTGAGGTTGGTATGGAAGCAGAAGTTATGGTTTTAGAGATTGATGAAGAGCGAAGGCGAATTTCTTTAGGGCTTAAACAATGTAAAGAAAATCCATGGAAAGACTTTGAATCAAGCTTCAGTAAAGGCGATAAAATTTCTGGGAAGATTAGGTCTATTACAGATTTTGGCATTTTTATAGGATTAGATGGAGGAATAGATGGGTTAGTTCATTTATCTGATTTATCTTGGGATGATGCATCTGGTCAAGACGCAGTTAGAAATTTTAAAAAGGGCGAAGAGATTGAAACAGTTATTCTTGCAATAGATGCGGAAAGAGAACGAATATCTCTTGGCATTAAGCAGATAAATGAGGATCCTGTAAGAATCTTCTTGGCCGAAAATCCAAAAGGTAGTATTGTTAAAGGTAAGGTTTCAGAAGTCTCCAAGTTAGGAGCTAATATTGATCTTGGCAATGAAGTATTTGGATATTTAAAAACATCTGAAATATCTAGAGAGCATAAAGATGACGCAAGATCAATTTTGAATGTTGGTGATGAGCTTGAAGCTAAAATAATAAATATCGATAAGAAAAATAGAGATATTTCTCTTTCAGTAAAGTCTAAAGAGGAGCATGACGAACAACAAGCTGTTAAAAACTATCAGTCTGCTTCCGATAAAGGATTAGAAAAAGGCACATCCCTAGGCGATTTGCTTAAAGAAAAACTAGTGCCGGAGGATTAATTTTTATTATGACAAAATCAGAATTTATTGAATTAGTGGCTAGTAAGCAAAAACACCTTCCTTTAAAGGATGTTGAATTAGCAGTAAAACATATTTTGGAAATAATGAGTGATACTCTTGCAAAAGGAGATAGGATAGAGATTAGAGGATTTGGTAGCTTTGCACTTCACTATCGACCACCGAGGATGGGAAGAAACCCAAAAACTGGTGAACCAGTTTCATTATCTGGAAGATATGTTCCTCATTTTAAACCTGGAAAAGATTTAAGAGATCGGGTTAATATGTCAAAGGATCTTCCAATACGAAGATAATTCTTTATCAATGCGTAGAGTAGTTCTAATAGTATTATTTTTAGTTGTGTCTTTTTTAGCTTCTATTTTTGCTTATAAAAATCCTTCTTACCTATCAGTAGATTTAGGTTTTAGAGTTTATAATGATATTTCACTTTCATTATTATTGATCTCCTCATTTATAATTGGTTGGCTAGTTGGGATAGTTTTCTCTTTTATATTTATGGCAAGGTTTTACATGGAGAGGAGGCTATTAAGAAAATCACTCCGTCTAGCTGAAGAAGAGATTTCTAACTTAAGAAGCTTACCATTACAAGATGCCAACTGAATCTACATTCTTACTAGCATTTCTTTTTATTATTGCAGCAGCTGCTGGTTGGGTTTTTGCCCATTATTCATCATACATAAGTAAGCCTCATATAAAGCCATTAAAAATTCACTCAGATTACATAAAAGGATTAAATCTAGTTTTAAATAAAAAAAATGATGAGGCTCTAGAGCTGTTTACAAGGTTAGCTAAAATTGATGATGATACATTAGAAACACATTTTGCATTAGGACATTTATTTAGGAGAAGGGGTGAAACTGATAGAGCAATTAAGGTCCATCAGAATATTTTAGCTAGAACTAATTTAAGTAATAATCAAAGACAACAGGCTCTTTTCTCTTTGGCACAAGACTATTATGGAGCAGGTTTATTTGGAAGAGCAGAAGGCATCTTTAGCCAACTTACTAATGAATCTGGGATTAATACATCTGCCTTAGAACAATTAGTAGATATATATGAAAAAGAAAGAAGCTGGGAAAAGGCTATCAATGTTCATCGAAAACTTGAGGTAATTACTGGTAAAAAATCTCTACAAATTGCTCACTATTATTGTGAGTTAGCAGAGATTTCAAGAGTAAGAGGAGACTTAGATTCTGCTCGACAGCATTTAAAAAGCTCTGTAAGAAGCGCTTCTGGCGTATATAGAGGAAATCTAATAAGAGCAGCAATTGCTAAAGAGGATAAGGATTTTCCAAAGGCTATTCGTTTATATGAAAAATCAATAGAATTTGATAAAAGACTATTAGTTGAAGTTTTACCTAATTTATTATTTTGTTATAAAAAATCGAATAGAGAAAATGAATTTTCTGATTACATCAATCAGATTGTTTCTAAAGACAATAACGTTGAATATTATTTAGCTTATTCTTCAATTATAAACCAGCTTTCAACTGATAAAAACCTGTATAAGTATGTTAAGTCTTTTTATAAAAATCATGAGTTGATTTCTGAATTTCTTGATCTAGATTATTTTTCTAGTCTCTCATCTAATGAGCAAATTAATAGAATATCTAATATTTCTAATATATTTAGAAAAATAGCACTAGAAAGCTCTCGTTATTCTTGTACTATTTGTGGATACGGTGCAAAGAGAATTATTTGGCAGTGCCCTAGTTGTAAGCAATGGGAGACAGTTATGCCTAAACAAATAATTGAATTTGAGAAGCTATTCACTAAGCAATGAGAAGGGAGATTTAGATAATGGTATATACTGCCGTATTTCCAGTTGCAGGAAAGGGAACGCGTTTTTTGCCTGCAACTAAATCAATTCCTAAGGAAATGTTCCCAATAGTTGATAGACCATTGATTCATTATGCTATTGATGAGGCTTTAGCTGCTGGTGCTAAAAAGCTAATATTTATAATAAATGATTCTAAACCATTTATTAAGAATTATGTTTTAGATTTATTGCCTAAGACTATTGAATGTTTTTTTATTAATCAGCATCAGCCATTAGGTCTTGGTGATGCTGTTTTTCTTTCTAAAGAAGTTGTTGGTGATAATCCCTTTTATGTTCATTTAGTTGATGACTTAATTTATAGCGATGAGCCATGTTTAAAACAAATGTGTAGTTATTTTAGTAAAAACGACTGTTCAGTTATAGGTGTAGAGAAGGTTCAACAAAAAGAAACAAGCCAGTACGGCATTGTTGAAATAAATAATAGTACTAATAATATAAGTAATATTATCGAAAAACCAAACCCTGAAGAGGCACCATCTGATCTAGCTATTGTTGGGAGATATATTTTGACCCCAAGGATATTTACTATTCTTGCTACTCAAGGTAAAGGCAAGGGTGGAGAAATTCAATTAACAGATGCAATTTCTTCGTTGTTATTAAAAGAGCCTGTCCATGCCTTTCCTTTCAAAGGTATCAGATATGACTGCGGAAATAAATTAGGCTATCTTAAAGCAAATATTGAGTATGGATTAAGAAATACTGATTTAAGTGATGATTTTTTAGGCTATCTTAGGTCATTAAAAATTTAAATCTAATCTTTTAAGTACTCTTTTCTTATTTCTTTATTATGTTCTCCTAATCGAGGGGGGTGTCTTCTATAAGTAGGCCCATTCTGGGACATATTTATTGGATTACCAATTGATTTGATGATACCTAATGCTGGATGTTCGATTTCCACAATCATATTTCTAGATTTGAGGTGATCATCTTCAAGTGTTTCATCAGGAAAATTTATTGGTCCGGCTGGTATATCTTCATGAATAAATTTCTCAATCCAATAATTTGCATTTTTCTTAACGATTATGCCTTCAAGAATCTCTATTAACT
>CEUA01100753.1_pt1 | contig 20045 bp, 15 predicted proteins | sample 361541 | NCBI WGS metagenome assembly CEUA01 (sample SAMEA2623079, study PRJEB7988) | marine metagenome | isolation source: saline water (ENVO:00002010), including
TTTGTAATAATGGTAAAGGATGTTATATCCTCCCACGTACTCCATAAGCCAGCCATTGTAGTCATTGAGCTTTCTTTATCATAAATGAAATAAGGTTCTTTTTTATTATCTACAATTACCCATTCATAATAACCATTTGCGATCACAATACATCTATTTGTAGAAATTAAATTTTTAAAACTAGGTTTTTCATTAATCGTTTCTAAACGAGCGTTAATAAGCTTGCTACTAAAACTATCATTTTTTGCCCATGATGGAATTAAACCCCATCTCATATTCTTTAAAATTCTTTTCTTATTATCTTGAAAAACAACAGGTGCATGTTGCGTAGGTGCAATATTATAACTTGCTTGATAATCAAGTAGGTTTGAATCAATTATATCAATATCAAAAGAACTTTTTGCAGAATTAATATCGTTAAAAAAGGTATATCTACCGCACATTGGTATATTAATTCTTATTAATTATAATGCATTCCATTGCGATTCATCAGTTTTTGATTTTTGATATTCCATTATCATTAGCCACGCATTATTTTTTTTAACCCAAAGTGATTCAAAATGCACATAAGTATCATTTTTATCTCCATTATTATTTATTGTATAATAATGAAATATACCAGTCTCATGTGCCGTTAACTGATCATAAATTCTATCGGAAAATTTTACATCTAGATTTGCTATTATTTTTCCAGATTTAGTATCTATAAAACCTTGCTCCCAACCTTCAAATGCTTTTTTTATAGGATAGCTGCTTTTTGTTATTCCATTCACTAAAACTGCATCTCGATGATACACAGATTTAAAAGAACGAAAATCTCCATTTAAAACTGTCTGTTCTAACTTATCCCAAGCGCTATTCAGTTCATTAATTGAATTATTTTCTGCATAAATGAAATGAGTTAAAAGAAAGACTATTATAACATATACTTGTTTCATTATTACTCCTAGGCTCAATTTGCAATTCAATGAAATAAACATAAAAATTTACAAAAATAATGAACTAATAGAGATATTTTTTAGAATGATAGTGTAGTACTTATTTCATAAATAGTTTAAAATCTTCAATCTATTATAAGCCTGAGTGGCGAAATTAGTAGACGAGCTAGATTCAGAGTCTAGTATCTTTCGAGATGCACAGGTTCGAATCCAGTCTCGGGCGAATATTTTTTTTTATTGACTGTATGAATAGCAATAATAATAATCACGATGCTTCTTCGAATCAATTTGTCTGGAATGAAGCAAATGCATTATGGTATGCAGAAGAATATGGAGATCATATTTCTAATGATCTTACCATTAAAAATATTGAATTAAATCCAAATGACATAATTCTTGATATAGGATGCGGAACTGGTACAGCAGCAGCACTTGCATCTAAAATATGCCATAAAGGAAAAATTTATGGAATCGACCCCATTGAGACGATGATTAATATTGCGTTAAAAAATATAGATAAAGCTTTAAATGTAGAATTTATCCTTGGCTCTGCAGAACGTATCCCTCTCGATAATAAATCCGTAGATAAAGTAATAGCTATCAATTCAATTCACCATTGGAAAGATTATAAAAAAGGACTATTAGAAGTAAATCGAGTCTTAAAATCTGATGGATTATTTTTTATATCTAATGATATAGTTAATAATGAAGATTGTGGACATGGCACTGGACCATTAAAGACTAATAAGAATATTATGGATAAATTAACGAATGCAGGGTTTACTGGTATAAGATTACAAGATTATATACTAGAAAGTGATGGAATTCATATAATACAATCTAGGAAAGTATAGCAAATATTATTTTAAGATACTGTAATTCCCTCAAATTGAATCCAAGGGAATATCTCATCACCAAAATTCACTTCTTCTTTTGATATGTGTTTTATATTTTGAAACATATTGATAATATTACCTGAAACCATTGTTTCACTGATAGGGTATTTCAGATTTCCATTCTCTATATAAAAACTATTTTTTGCAACACCTGAAAAATCTCCATTATCACTTGGACTTCCCCCAGAAAACCGACTTAATAATACACCTTTATCCACCGATTTAATCATATCTTCTAAAGGAGTTTCTCCTGTATCAATAATTAAAGAACCGCCAGAATTAGGAACTCTTTCTAAACCAGTTTTCTTAGATCCGTATAGGCTTAGTAAAAACGTTTGTAATGTCCCATTTTTAATAATAGTTAAATCTTCTGCCTTATATCCATCAGATGTAACAAAATATCCACCTGATAAATTATCAGATAAAGGTTTGGAGTGAATTGATAAAGAATTATGAACAATTTGTTGATTCATAAGTTCTCGAAATAAAGATGTTCCTGCAATAAGCCTAAAATCAGATAGGTTACCTAAAATAAATCCCATAAAACTCATTATGCAATCAGGAGTAACGATTATATCTCCTGTAAATTTATTTGGAACTGCTTTGGTTCGAACGTGAGCAGCAGACTCTTCTAATAATCGATTTATTGATCCACCTTCATGAAGAGCCAAATCAATATCTAACGATGAAAATCCTGCAGAATTAAATGAAGATATATCTTTACCCTCCTTGGAAGTAAACATAAGAGAAAAACTATACGATCCTTCCGATTCATCAAAAGATACACCATTGGAATTTCTGTAATAACTAGTACCCGAACTAAAATCCAGAATTGCTTGTTCAATTATTGTTGTTGGAAAAGTATTGGCTGAATAATCCATAAACTCTTCCATACGATCATACATAGTATTTAATGCTGGTTCTTTATTTCCCTTTGAAAAAGATTCTGCTTCCTGATATTCCGAAATATCATATGACTCATCTTGCATAGAAGATTCTGCCATTTTTAACACAGTTTTTATGGATTGATCAATATCATCTTTAGCAATTTTATTTATACTTAAAGACCCCTTTTTTTGATCTTTAATTGCCATAATGGAAACGCCATGATTTGCATTGGTGCGAAAAAGCGAAAACTCACCGGCATCTACATTCAATTCTTTTTTCTCTCCGGAAGAATAAACGCACTGGGCCTTATCAGCACCAGCTTTGATTAATTGTTCAATACAATAATCTGGAATATCTTTGTCTTGCAAGTGTACTAGCTACCGTCCGCCAATATTGACTTTGCATTTGATTGCAGGACCACCCATACCAACAGGTATCCACTGTTTTTTTCCGCACATACCTCCTGCACTCCATGTCATATCGGAAGAAATCATATCAATTGTCTTTAAAACATCAAATGCAACACCAGAAATAGTTGTGTCTTTGATCGCATTTCCTAATTTTCCACCTTTAATTTCGTACCCAAGAGGAACCCCAAACATAAATTCACTGGTAGAATCTGCTTGCCCATTACTTGATTTCATTAGGTAATACCCATCATCGATAGATGATATCATTTCTTTAAGAGTACTTTTTCCAGGCTGAATAGCAGTATTTCTCATTCGAATTAATGGTTCATCCGAGAAAGCATACGCCCTTGCATTCCCTGTTGGCTTAGTATTGAAATGACGAGCACTGTCCTTATTATGCATAAAGCTTTTCAATGAACCATTTTCTATAATAACGGTATCAGCAGAAGGTGTTCCTTCATCATCAATATATACAGGAACCGGGCAAACTTGATTATTGATCGTATTGGCATAATCGACTAGCGTAACTAACTCACTAGCGACCTGTTCACCCATAAATTCACCTGCCACCGATCCACCCAATACTAGGTCAGCTTCTGTAGTATGTCCAATAGCCTCATGAGCGAGTATCCCAGCTAAATCAGCATCTAAGATAACATCTTTCATTCCGGCATCAGCATAAACACCATTTGATTTCTTTTGAAGATGTTCTACAAGAATATCAATATCATTATAAAAATGTGATGGATCTAAAAAATGATCCTCTAACTGTCCTAATCCACCAAAAACATCCATTAAATCAACAGGTTCACCATTATTGTCCATTGTTAATGAAATATACATAATTCCACGTGGGGTCATGGAATACGATGTCGATCCGGCTGAGGTTAATAAAGATTTTTCCATATCCAATCCAGATAAAACAACTGTACGAGAACTAAGAAAAGAATATTTATTAGCAATGTAGTCATCAATATTACTTAAAAAGTCTATCCATTGTCTTTGATCATTTCGAACACAATTAGTAGATAAATCTACCTCATGGTGACCGCTAATATCTGGAAGAATAAATCCACATTGCTCTTTATTACGCTTATTCATGAACATGACATTATCACTTGCATTTTTTACTACATATTCTATTGCAGAATCAGACAAATCCGGACTAGAGGAAAAACCCCAGTTTCCATCATTATAAACCCGCGATGACACACCGCTTGATGAAGAAATAGAATTACCCATTACATCACCATTCACCATGGAAATATGATTGTTTCTATTTTCTTGCATCCGCAACTCTGTATATCTAGAAAAATGACTAGAATACTTATTTAAGTCTTTATTTATCATTATATATAGCTATTCCTTAAAGTGTTAATTGGAATTCATTTGTTAAAATACCAGGACAAGATACAACACCAAGGTTCCTCTGACCGTATGTAAGAACGTCTGGTATCACTTCTACCTTTGAACCTACGGATTCAAGTTCTGTTCCAAAAAAACGATAAAAGGTATCATCAAATCGCATAGTTTCAATAGGTGCAACAATCTCACCTCCTTCAACCCAAAAGCAAGCGTAACGTGTTAAACCAGTTATACGTCCACCAGGGTTATCGCTCCAGTTTAAATAGTGAACATTAGATAAAAATAACCCCTTATCTAATTGACTTAATACCTTCTCTTGATTTAAATCACCAGGAGTCATTGATGGCGATCGTAACTCTTCTGTATCTTCAGCGTAGTTTGTAGATACCCCATACTCCGCAGATGTTCTAGAACTAACTAACGTATTTTGAAGAATACCATTTGAAATTATTGGCAAGGAATCGGGTCCAGTCTCACCATTGGAATTAAATTTTGGTACTAATCCAGATGAGAAATCCTCTGATATAGAAAATTTTGCAGATAGTCGAACATCATTATGCCTCATTTTACCAAAGCCGCTACACCCTTGCTGTAAGCTTGCCTCACTAATTCCATTCCAAGAAAACATATCTATAAAATCAGCGACCGCTTTTGCTTCAAACCATGTTCGATATGCACCTGTCTCTATACGCATTGGCTTTCGTTTCATTAATTCTAATTTTTCAATAGAGCGCTTAATGTAAGACTCATAGGATTGTTGATCCCAATCTGTACCAGCGTATGTACCTTTGACCATTTGACGCTCTGGCGTAACTAAAGAATAATCCAAACAATGGGATTCGGTTTCAAACCAATGTTTTTGACCAAGAGAGTTTGCATTCCCTCTAAACATTTTTCCATTAGCGAATATTCCCACCAGATCAACTCCCTGCATTGATGGAAGCAAAGCCTCCACCGCACGATCAAATTCAAGTCCATTTGCATTAATAATTTCACGGGATGAACCAGAATTTTTTGGCATAACTAAAAAAGGATCTTCTAAAATCTCTTTTGATTCAGACCGCATACGTATTATTTCGTTTTTCCCACGTGATAAATCAATATCATAATCACCTGAAACAGTGATACTGCCTTCGCATGTACGATTATTAGAAATAAATTTTAAACCTAAGTTTGCATCATCTACTAAACCTGTTTGTCGAATAGAGGCGTTGTTAATTCGAATAAACTGGCTATTCTCTCCAGCAAAAGATAAAGTTAAAGACTCATCATTTTCTAATTCTGAGAAAAAACCTTCACATAATTGATTAAATATTTTTTCCATATCTACGCTCCTCCAAATACTTGAATATTTTCAAACAAACAAACAGGAGAAGCATGCCCTACTCGTATAACTTGATTCGGCTCTCCTTTTCCACAATTTGGAGTTCCATATATGCTAAAAGTATCATTATTTCCTATCATTTTTAGACTATTCCAAAAAGGGTTGCTTATTCCTCTATAGTTTGGGTTTTTTAGAGTTTTAGTTAATTTACCATTTTCAATTAATTTTGCATATTCACAGCCAAATTGAAATTTATTTCGATAATCATCAATAGACCAAGAACGATTACTTTCCATATATACGCCATTTTCAACTGAACTGATTATATCATCAAATGAAGACTCACCAGGCTCTAAATTGATATTCGCCATACGATCAATGGGCGCTCTATTCCATGAACTAGCACGAAAGTTTGCAACTCCAGATACGCCAGAACGAATTTGACTCTCCTTACCACCAAGGCCACGTTTCAAAACACCATCTTTAATCAAATATTCCTTTGTTGCTTCCAAACCACCATCATCAAATGCGTAGGAAGCAAACTCCGATGATAGTGTAGGATCAAATGTAATATTCATTAATTCAGATCCGTATTGAAGCTTTCCAAAATCATCTAAATTCACAAAGCTCCACCCTGCGTAATTTCTTTCATCTCCAAGAATCCTATCAACTTCTAATGCATGTCCAACACTTTCATGGATTTGAAGCATCATTTGATCTGAAGCGATTACCAAATCCATTTCACCTTTGGGACATTCATCCGCATCAAGTAATTCAATTGCTTGTTCCCCTATTTTTTGTGATTGAGCAAACAATTCTAACTTATCAAAATATTCCATACCCATCTGAAGACAATTACCACGCATTCCACCAAACGTACGCGTTTGTTGATTCGCTCCATCAGCTGCAGTTGCAGATAAGTCAAACTCCAACATAAGAAATTCTTGTGAAATATCACTACCATTAGAACTAACAAAACGAAACATCGTCTGTATTGTTTGTAACAAAGCACGTGCACTTACAATTTTATCACTTACTTTTAAATGATTATAGGCGTCAAGAAGGATCTTATTGAGCTCACCAGGAGATAGAGAGTCTTTTTTCTTTACAAATGGAGATTGATAATTTCCAACATTTGCTGGACGAGCATCTTCAGAAAATTCAAACGCTGCATGCTTTGAAGCAAGTTGTGCTTGTATGAAGGCTTTCTGGGCAGCGTTAGAAACGCCTTCATTGGTCATATTCGGTGTACCATAATAGCCAAATTGACCATTCGACAGTACTTCGATCATTAATCCTTGAGTAGTATAACTAGCATTCATTTGAGGAACACCATCCCGAACAATACGAGGTGTATGTGTTTCACTTACTTCTCTTATTCCTACCCAATCTGCTGGTACGTCAACTGCTGATAATAAATTCTTTAAATCAATTTGTTCCATAATTATTCCTTTAATTTTGTATCAAACTTCTCAGGGTTGTTTTTTAATGCTGCTGTTACTTTTTCAAATGCGTTGATAATATCATGTATATCACTTTCATTGCCCAGTAAATGATTTTGTGTTAGCCAAACAGATTGTAAGTCTGAAATTTGTTCTGTAATTGGGCATGAAATATTACTATAATTTATATTTTTTAACCATGGAAAATCATTCCCTTTTCCATGAAAGACTTTTTCTCTATATAAAGGCTTATATCCTGCATAAGTATACACACCTTCTGCCCTCATTGCCTCAAAGAAATTTTCTCTTGATATATTATTAAAACTCTCTGCTTTATATCTTAGCAAATACAGGTGGTTTGCTTCTCTTGTAACTTTATCATAGGTTTGTGTTATTTCTAACCCCATATCAGATAAAGATTTATCTAATTTTTTTCTATTTTTTTCACGGGTACGCATGTCATTTTCAATTGTTTGAAATTGAGGTAAAAGTAAACTTGCCGCCATAGCGCTCATACGATGATTGCCACCAATTATGTGATGGTCGTACCAATCACCATCGCGATGTCTTCCACAATTATAATAAGCAAAACATGCATCCATGAAATCATCATCATTTGATATTATTGCTCCACCTTCACCCGCGCTCATATTTTTGGACGATTGAAAACTAAATATACCTCCGTTTTGTAATGCGCCTACTTTTGTACCATCCCATTCAGCACCATGAGCTTGAGCAGCATCTTCAATGATTTTTACATTATGTTTTTCTGCTATAGAAATGATACTATTCATATCCGCAGGATTACCACCAATATGTACAGGTACAATGGCTTTCGTACGTTCAGTTATTGCGGATTCAATTAGATTTGGATTTATATTAAAAGTATTTGCATCGATATCAACAAAGACAGGGGTTGCATTTGCCATAAGTACAGCTGTAACTGTGGCTATAAATGTATAAGGAGGAACAATAACTTCATCCCCAGAGGAAACCCCCGCTGCTTTTAAAGCAACCCACAATGCATTTGTTCCTGTATCTATAACAATACAATTTTTAGCATCATGAAATAACGCAAATTTCTCTTCAAGTAGTTGAATAGATTCACTTCCAATACCCCAGGAATCATTCATTAGTGTATCTATTAATTTCTCTTTCTGACCATCTACAACTCTAGGCCAAGGAATGAATGGGGTTTTCCTAACCGGATCTCCACCAAATAATGCTAATTCATTTAATTTCATAAAACTAACCGATCAAATATTACACAATTTTCATTCCAAATTGAATACACATAAGTGATAATCTGCAATATTTACATACTCAATAAATATAATTTCCAATCATTATGCCATAATTGCAGATATATATCCAAATATTACATAAAATAGTTGTTGGCATACGAATTGCATCTAATAAATTGAAAACAATTAATGAAAGGAGTCTTAAATGACACTAGTAAAATGGAATCCAAATAGAAGTTTAATATCAGATTTTGATAGAATATTTGATAACATGTTTAATATAGATTTTCCCTTATATTCAAAGGAAAATTCTTATTATCCTCCAGCGGATGTTGATGAAACAGAAAAAGAGTTTATTTTATCAGCAGATATACCTGGATTAAAGAAAGAAGAAGTATCAATAGATATTCATGATGGCGTTATAACTATTAAAGGTGAACGGTTAAATCAAGATAGAAAATCTTTTGATAGTTATCGTATTCATGAACGTCAATTCGGCTCATTTAACCGAAGCTTTCGTTTACCAGATAATGTAAATGAAGATAAAATAGCTGCAAAATTTGAAAGTGGTGAATTATTGATAACATTACCTAAAACGAAAGAGATTAAACCTGAGGTAAAACAAATTAAAATTAGTTAAACCTATTACTATAAAACAAAAAGGGGGCTAACGCCCCCTTTTTTGTTAAAAACATTTTTTACAGTAAATCAATAAGACTTTGTAATGAACGTTTGGCAGAATCTTGATTGAATTCTTTCTTATCATTAACAGATATTGTTTTTGGCACCACTATTGTTCCCAAATATTCCAATTGAGAACGAAAGGAAGCTAAAAACCTAAGACCATCTCCTCCACTATTTGTTCCAATAAGTGCTATTTTACCGCTAAAACAATCCCGCCAATTATTTGTTGTAATTGAAATCCATGTTATAGCATTTGTCAATATGGGCGGTGAACCTCCATTATATTCAGGTGCGCAAAAAATAAAAGCGTTACTATTTTCAAATTCCTGACTTAAACCTTTAGCAACTTTATTATCAGTATTTATACCAGGTTTATATAGTGGAAGATTATATAATTCAAGGTTAATTATTTTGGTTGATATTGGATATGCTGAGTCAACCAGTTTTTTTAAACTATTTGCTAATTTAAAGTTTTTTCCACCGCCAGAAGAAACTAATAAAAGGTTTTTATTATTAGTCATAAATACTTAGAAAATTATATTTAATGAATACCCTGGTATATTATCAAATACTCCAATATCTCGATACACATAATCAAGATTGATTGTTGGACCTCTAGGTACTTGATAATTTAATCCAATGCCAAACGTTAAACCTTCCATGGATTCACTCATACCATAAAATGCTTGTCCTCCTCGAAGAGATATCATTTTCCTATATATATATTCAAAGCCTATGTTTATATATTCAACATTATTATTTGGATGAATTGCATCGGCTGCAATAGTCAAATTATGTATATCAGACTGTAAAACATCTTTACTCACTCCAGCGCGAAATACCAAAGGTAATGGCCAGTTCATTGAGTTTAAGCTCGCATCTATCTTATCATTATTTCCATACATTGTTTCATCAATATCATAATCTACTTCTGTATCATAGCCCTCCATGGAAATTTTTCCCCCAAAGTTGGAAATAGACATGCCGATACGTAAACCGCTATTTTTTGTTACAAAAAGACTGCCTAGATCCACTGCCATTCCACCAGCATTCATATGCCATATTTTTTCTTGGATAAACTTCATATTCACACCAAAAGAAAAACGATCAGTTAATCTTCTTGCATATGATCCAGCCAAAGCAACATTGCTTACTGAAAAATATTCTCCTGTCCCTTGGGGAGATTTTACGGTACGTACTTGCATTTCATCCATAGTAACAGAGGTAATAAAAAACCCTAAAGAGCTTGAACCATCTAAGGGTACAACTACAGCACTATGATTAAATTGGACATCAGCAATCCATGGAGAATGATAAAAATGCGCCGTAGGCCTTATAATATTAACACTACCTGCTGGATTCCAATATAAAGCTGTAGGATCATCAGCAATAGCTACAAATGCACCGCCCATGGATAAAGACCTTGCTCCAATACCAATATCTAAAAAAGAGGCTGCTGTTGTGGCAACATTACTTACACTTCCCGTTATCTGACCATATGATACAGGAAAAAGAGAAAAAATTATTATTGCTACTTTTATGTAAAGCATCACTTTATGACTGCAAATTTTCCTGTTTTTTCTCCAATATTAGGAGCATCTATATGATAAATATATAGACCATACGCAATTTCTAAACCATCTTTAGTTAACATATCCCATGAATATGTACCATATTCATATGGACTAGAATGATTTATTTCATCTACTAAATATCCTGCTAAAGTAAAAATTTTAATAGTGCATTCTTCAGGTAAATTAATAAAATCGAGCTTACGTGGTCCTCGACCTGAAACATAAATATGCTTTGGTTCCCAACGGGCAGTCACTACATACGGATTTGGAACAACTGCTATATCATCCATTTCTTTTTTAGCTAATTGATTATCTACCCATGATTTTTTTGTTGTAAAATGAAATTTATCTTGATTAGTAAATGGTCGCTTAGTGGATATTCGGAACCTATCTCCTTTTACTATTGTAGTTGTAGTGTCATATAAATACTCGTTCTCATTATATGGACATATAACAGAATCAGGGAAAAATTGAACAAACATATAAGGAGTTTGCATACCAGGATATGGCATTAATAAAATAGGTTCTTCTGGATCCCATTTGCCATTATTACTTAAATCATAAATGCGAAAAGTCACGTCACTATCATCCGTTATATTTTTTACTCTAAAAGGAGAAGGAAGATTTGAATAATCGTATGTAATTGAGTCATCCAAATTACCTTCCCAAATAATCTCAAAATCTGCAGGGTGAATTCTTTGGTCAAACACTCTATAGCAATACGGGGAATTCGAACCAAGCCAGCCAGAAGAATCAAAATTGACAGCAATAGGTTCATTGTATATAAATACTTTCATTCCATCAAAGATTGGGTTAGTCGTTTCTCCTGCTGTTGAACTACTATTATATATTGGATAATATTTAAAACTTATAACATATGTACCCATTTCTTCTAAAAGGCCGTTTTCTGATGCAATAATCATTCCATTCGTATAGTCCATTGAATAATCACGACCTAAGAGATACACCATATCTCCAGTTTCATCAGTAATAAAAACAGATGATGAATCTATATTTTTATGTTCTAATGCTCCATATCCTCCAGTTAAAACAAATGTTTCAAATTTAATCTGTTCATCAAGAACAGAATAAAAGACAAATGGACTTCCAGAAATTTGGTTAAAAGTTAATGAATACGTTGCGTTTTCCGGGACTGCGCTTGGGTCTACGGTAAGCACTTCAATTCTGCCTGTAGCATATCCTGAATCATGTACAACAAACTCTTGCCCAAGGGATGCAGTATTTGGACCCATATATCCTGCAACAGTTGCGTTTGGTACAGCCATACCTGCATTTTCGCTCATATTTATTACGTTTCCTTTACGATCTAAATCAACGATAATAGAACACTCCGATGGTGCAATAGGTAAGAGATTTTCTTGTTCACTAAAACCTAATTCATAAAAATCAAGATCATATCCTTTATCATAACCAACTACTGCATAATAATATGTCATTCCATTATACACATTATTACTATCTACAAACATATGTTCTAAACCGGAATCAGTTCCCATATCATACTGTATACCATTAAATCCAATTGGATGAGGTCCTTTTAAGCTATCTATCAGATCATACTGAGCAATTGGCTTGTTAAATGTATTATTTCCGTACGCATCAGTAATGACATACGGGTCTATAAATCCTGGGTCTGTACTTCGATAGACTCTATAGCCTTCAAAATCAGATCCATATATAGCATCTAGAGAATTCTCCGAAATTTTATCCCAAAAAAGAGTGACTTTTTTATCTCCAGGAACAACAGTTAAGTTTGGTTTTAAAGGTGGTTTCGCAAAATTATAATCATTATCATAAATATTCTGCATTGTAACCGTATTTCGCAATATATCATCCATATCATTACCAAAAACCATTGCTACAGCAAACTTTTTTCTTTCTCCTGGATCTAAACTAATAAACCCTGAACCATATAAGAATGTTTGATCAATATTTTGCGATGGAACGTCAAAGGAACCAGGTTGTAATTGGCTCCACATAATTTCATCATTTGAAGGATATATACTTGGATATGGTGATGAATAAAAACTAGTTAACCCTATTTGATCAGACTCGTCATTATCGGTAATTTCGAAATTTGGTTCTCCAATATCAGGGATTCCATTTCCTTCTGTTCCATCGGCATCGGGTCCATTATAACCATAATGATAGGCTCCTAACCCATCCGATCCTACGTCATCTCTTTCTGATAGCCAATCTTCATCATTATCAATCCCATCAAATTGACTTTCATCAATCATACCATCACCATCATTATCAATTCCATCATGAGGGTTTCCTGGTGACTCCAAGAAACTCCACCCAAAATACACTGGTTTAAATCCTCCATCCGCATTACTCCAGCCATCATGATCCCATTGATAGACAATATCATTTTCCACATCAAACCAAGCGTCATCATCTGTATAATCACCATTTGTACTTCCAATATCTGCATCGCCATACATTCCAAATATCACACTATCTAGACGAGATGTACCCACATTTGTTATCCAATAAGTAACAATGATTATATCCTCTGCTGCAGGATGATTCCATTGATAAACACGAACTTCAAGCTCTACCCCTAAACCTGATCTACGTTTAGGTAAGGCACCAATATCAGTTGAATCAGGAAAATAAGAAAATTCATCATTATAGTAATCATCCATAACAAAATAGGATTCCTGATCTGCGCGAACATATTTTCCATATTGTCCATTCCATAATCCATCCCAATCACTTTCACGGTTCGGCCAAGTCTCAGGCCATGTAAATGATTTATCACTCATGGCCATAATCTCTTGATTAGGGTTTGCATAACCGGTAAGGGGCTCAAAACCCCATTGATATCCTTGCGGTGAATTATCTTTTAAACCAACGGCACCATCTGATACAATATGAACACGATTACCATTGGTATCAATGACGCTAGCAGCTACTACTGGAGTGAATTCATAAAAATACGAATGACCAGAACCATACGGGTATATACCAGATAAACTACCCCCAGCATCACCAATACCACCAAAATTATAGAATCTATTAAAAATACGATTTCCATTATGATCACCGTATTTCCTATCTGTTACATCCATTCTCTTTGAACGATTTTCTATACCTTCCAAATATTTATTCGGCGCTTGTGCTAATAAGAGTGAAATGAAGGGAATAATGAATAATATTTTCATTAGAAATTTACACTCAATCCTATTTTTATTTGCCTCGGGCTTGAATAATAATCTGGTCGGATAAGATACTCATCCAAACTATTATATCCCGGTCCACTAAGTTGAGGTGTATACGTGGGCACTAAAGTATATGTTGACCTTCCCGTATCAGAAAAAACAGTTAATTCGTTTCTAAAATCAAACAAATTATAAACATTCATACTTAGAGATAATTTCATTCCGGAAAATTGAAAATGGTAATAACTACGTAAATCAACATTATATGTACTTGGTTTTCGTGCATTATTTTCGAAAGAAGTTCGTACACCAAGATATTGCGTTGTATAAGGTAAACCGCTACCATAGCTAAATATTAGACCCAATCCAGAATTTTTAATGGGATGATATGTTACAGTTGTATTAAATGTATGCCTTTGATCCCAATCGAGCGGAACAAGCATTTTTTCAGGCTCAATATTAGAAGCTTCATCATTAAATGCTGCTGCTGGGTCAGAAGCGTTTCCTTCTGAAATAGAATATGTATAATCAACATTTCCAGAAATCTTTGCCGAACTTCTTTTCGAAAGAGCAACCGTAATGCCTCTAGAATTGGCATAATCCTGATTGATATATAGTCCATATTTATCACCCGCAACAAATGATTGAATAATTTTTGTTGCATTCAAATTTCTAATGTCTTTATAAAACCCAGTTAGCTCTATTCCAATATCCATTCCAATTTGTTGTGAGAAACCAACTTCATATTGAGTTGTACGTTGAGGTTCTAAATCTCCATTGCCCATTGTGTATCCAGTACCACTTCCAGCGGGCACTTCAAATTCAGGATTTGTGTATAAATAACTATACTGAGGTATTGCAAAGAAATGACCGTAAGAAAAATGCATATGACCCATATCCGTGATGGGAAAAGCTAATGCAAACCGTGGGCTTAATTGTGATTTTGCTTTAGCATTTTTATACCATAAATCACCATTTGCATTACTATTCATTCTATCTTGATTGTTTTTTTGATTTTCAGGATACCTTTCTATATCAGATATTTGTCCATCACCATCTAAATCAAAAAAACGATTAATTGGTTTTACCGGACTGTTTATATTCGGGTCACTCGGGTCATTCAAGGTCTTCCATTTTGGATCAAAATAATCCCATCGTAATCCAATATTAACTACTAAATCTTCAAACTCAATTTTATCCTGTAAATAGAACGCATATTCATAAGGGTTTCTACCCTTTTTACCATACGTATTATGACTGGGAGATTCCATAGCATTGGGTATTCTTGGAGTATAGCTAGTATACTCTGCCAATTGAACACTGTAGCTGGTTAAAGACATATTTGTATTACGAAATTCAAAACCAGCTTTTAAATAATGAAATCGATTAATCTGACTTGTACCATCAATTTTGAAAGTGTTTATTACTGATTTTTGTTCAAAATACCCCATACTATGTCCACCAACTTCAAAGTTGTTTCCAGGAGTATAATCATCAATGGTTGGTGAAACATAAAACAGATTTGGATCAGCTGATATGGTAGTATCAACATAGGAAAACCCAAAAAAGTTTACACTATCAATTGAAACCGTAGAATGATTTTGATAATAATTTCGTTTATCACTCCTTTGACTCCTATAATGATTAACAGATCTAGATAATGAGAGAGTAAAAAAGGTAGACTGATTTAGACTGTAGTCCATAATAAACATATTACTCAACTTAGTGGTGAACTGGTGCGACCTACCATATGGATTCCATTTATACGCATGGGAATAACCTTGAGATGCTGTTTCACTTCCACTTAAACTATACGCAATTCTCAACGTAGGATTAACGATCCAGGAAAACTTTGTTAAACCGGTATATTGATCAGACCAATTCATCGAAACCCAAGAAGAATCATTGATTCCATAAGGGTGATATAGAGAATCCCAACGCACATGTGAAGGACTAATATATTCAAAATTATTGGTTTGAGAATTCCATTCGTGAGATTCAGGGACAAAGATTTTTTGTCCATATAAATATCCACCGTTACGTTTATATCTCCCAGAAGCAAAAATAGACAACTTATCTTTTATAATTGGTCCATTAAATGATCCCTGAATGTCTTGTATTGTATTTGGACGAAACTCATCTAACTGTGGAAATAATGGATCGTTTGCATAATAACTTCCAAGCATAGAGGACATATTGCCAGAGTATTTCCTAAAATCGCCACTTTTCGTAATAATATTTATTATTCCAGACATCGCTTTTCCATATTCCGCATTAAATGTCCCGCTGATAAACTGCAATTCTTGTATGGCATTATTTTCTATTTCAACTGCCATACCAGCATCATATGGATCCGTAACTGCTACCCCATCAATCATATAAGATATTTCTCCACTTCTCCCACCACGAACATGAAGGCCACCACCTGAGCTTACAACACCTGCTTGAAGAGCAACTACATCTTCAAGTTCTTCCACAGGCAACATATCTATTTCTTCACTTGTAATATTAGCTTGAGAATAAGTTACATCTGCTTGAACCATCGGTCTTTCAGCCGTAACCTGAACTGCATCCATACCAATAACACCTTCTTCAAGTTCTGCATTTAATGAAGTGGTTAAATCAACCCTAATTTGAACATCTTTAACAACTACATCCTTATATCCAATCATAGAAAATGTAACAGAATAGGTCTGTGGAGGTAATTGCAAAATATAATATCTACCATCTAAATCGGTTGATGCACCATAGTTTGTACCATTTACTAGAATATTTGCACCAATTAGTGGTTCTCTAGTTATCTTATCAATTATGACTCCAACTAGTTTACCAGTAGTACCGGCATGTAATAATTGAAAGAGTACTAAAAATAATAAAAGGTATTTATTGACATATTTCATTTGATTAATTAATGCTAAATTAAAGGGAGAATATAATATATAAAGATTATTAGTATTTTTACTTATTTATGAAGCTATCATTAGATACAATTAAATCAGCCCACAATAGGATAAAGCCATATATTGTTAATACTCCTATTAAGTCAAATAAAGAAATAAATGAATTGGTTGGAGCAGAAATATATTTTAAGTGTGAAAATGTACAAAATTCAGGATCATTTAAATTTCGAGGAGCATCAAATGCTGTTTTTTCTTTAGAGGATAAGCAAGCTGACAAAGGGGTTATAACTGTCTCTTCGGGTAATCATGGAACTGCATTGAGTTTAGCAGCAAAAAATAGGGGCATTAAAGCAATGGTGATTCTTCCTTCGAATGCGACGCCATACAAAAGAAATTTGATAGAAAAACTCGGTGCAGATATTATTGAATGCGAGCCCACTGTTGAGAGCAGAGAAAAAACTTTATTAATTCATCAGAAAAAGACTCAGGCAACAATTATTCATCCTTATAATGATTATCAAGTTATGTCTGGACAGGGTACTATTTCATTAGAGATTTTTGAACAGATTCCAGATTTAGATATAATAATGTTTCCTATTGGTGGTGGAGGACTAATAAGTGGAAATGCAATTACAATTAATTCAATTTCTCCAAAAACAAATATAATTGGAGCAGAACCAGAACTAGCGAATGATGCTCAACAATCTTTGATAAAAAAAGAACTTATCCCATCTAAATATCCTGAAACTATTGCTGATGGATTGCGAACATCTCTTGGTTCAAAAACTTTTCCAATAATTTTAAAATATATTAAACATATTTTTACTACACCTGAAGAAAAGATTATTCCAACAATGAATTTGATATCAGAAAAATTAAACAATAGAATAGAGCCCTCTTGCGCAGTTCCTCTAGCTGCTGTATTTGAAAACATATCTTTTTTTAAAGGAAAAAAAATAGCAATCATTATTAGTGGTGGAAATATATCTGAAACATACAATTAAATGTAGAGAATGAATTAACATGATATTAGAAAATATTCTAGAAAATATTGGTAATACTCCAATAGTAAAACTCAATAAAGTTGGATCTACTCTTAGATGCAATTTGTTTGCAAAATGTGAGTATTTAAATCCAGGTGGCTCTGTAAAAGATCGCATTGGTTTTCGCATGATTGATGAAGCTGAAAAATCAGGTCAAATAAATCCTGGCGATACTCTTATTGAACCGAGTTCTGGTAATACGGGCATTGGTCTAGCTCTTGCTGCTGCAGTAAAAGGCTATAAACTTATTATTACTATGCCTGAAAAAATGAGCATGGAAAAAGAAGTTGTTCTTAAAGCCTTAGGTGCAAAAATAGTTCGTACTCCATCAGCAGTTCCCCATGATGATCCAAAAAGTCTTTTTGGTGTTGCAAAGCAATTGCATAAAGAAATACCAAACTCTCATATTCTCGATCAGTATAGTAACAATAATAATCCAGATTCTCATTATTATGGTACAGCTCAGGAAATACTAGATGAGTTTGGAGATAATCTTGATATGGTTGTTATTTCAACTGGTACAGGTGGAACAATTACCGGAATTGCAAAAAAATTAAAAGAATCTATTCCTAGTATAAAAATTGTTGGTGTCGACCCAGTGGGATCAATTCTTGGTGGAGGTTCGGATATTACGCCTTATCATGTTGAAGGAATTGGATATGACTTCTTTCCAGATGTATTGGATAATTCGCTAGTTGACCAATATATCAAAACAACTGATGAAGATTCATTTGCTATGGCTAATAGAATTATTAAAGAAGAAGGATTATTAATTGGTGGATCATGTGGAGCTGCTGTTTGGGGAGCTATTGAAGCTGCAAAAGTTCTTGATAAAAATAAAAATGCACTGGTTGTACTCCCCGATAGTATTAGAAATTATCTAAGCAAATTTGTAAATGAAGAATGGATGAAAAATAACAGTTTTACACTATGAAGAAAACCATAATCCTTCTTTTATGTATTTCATATTTATATAGTTCTATACCTGATGAGAGAGGATACATTGTTAAAACTGGAGATAAAATACCTGAATTTGTTATGGAATTTCCTGATGGATCTCAAATTAAAAGTGAAGATCTATTAGGAAATGTTACTATGCTACAATTTACTGCAAGTTGGTGTTCTGTTTGCAGAGAAGAGATGCCTCATATCGAAAAGGAAATCTGGAAAATATACAAAAAGGTTGGTATTAAAGTAATTGGGATTGACCGAGATGAGCCTGCAGAGATTGTAAAAAAGTTTGCGAAAGAAGTAAAAGTAACCTACCCTATTGCTCTTGATCCAGAAGCAGATATTTTTGCACTATTTGCAGATCGTAATAGTGGCGTTACAAGAAATGTAATTATTGATACAGATGGAACAATCGTATTCCTAACTCGATTATTTGATCCTAAAGAATATTTAGAAATGAAAAAAGTTATACATAGTTTACTTAAAAATCAATTTCTGGTAGAAAAACAAGATCTTATTGCACAGAAACAAATTTTAAAACAGTTAAAAAATAGAGGGAAACCAAATAATTTATCTTCAATAAATAAAATTGGGAAAAAAATATTTCTATTGGAAAGTGAATTAAACTTAAAAGAAAGAAGACTTAGATACGCTCAGAAACTTTTGTAAATAAAGAAATTTACTATCCAAATACTCTTAATGATATTTTCTGATCATTTAGTTGTTTTAAATTAATAATTGCCATTAAAGGCACCATAAATATCATTGCAATAACAGCAGCTTTTTGTGACAAAACTTTTGCATTGTGCGGATTAGACATATATAGAGCAAAATCAAAATCTGCAATAATTATATGCGATAAAACAATAAGCCCACTAGAAAAGAAGATTAATGATAAAAATACATTGTCCCTGTTAATCAATAAAAAAGTTAAAGAATAAAAAAATACCGCTAGACTCATGGATCGAAAGACCCAGTTTGCAAAAAATACATGTAGATCAAAAAATAAATCTGATGGAGTAAGCCCAACTCCCGCAAAGCAAATACTAGCAAAACATCCAAACACCCCTCCTATCCTAGATAAAAGAAATGATATTGAGCTTTTATTATGCAGTGATGGTAAAAACAGGAAATATATAAGAAATGAAATACCTATAATAATTAATGATAAGTTAAAACTATAAAATGACAGTGTATT
>CEUA01036275.1_pt1 | contig 19950 bp, 19 predicted proteins | sample 361541 | NCBI WGS metagenome assembly CEUA01 (sample SAMEA2623079, study PRJEB7988) | marine metagenome | isolation source: saline water (ENVO:00002010), including
TGTCCACAATTTTATTTGCAGAAATCCATGGCATCATTGATCGAAGACTCTCTCCCACTGTCTCTATGGAATGCTCAGATGAGTTCTGCCTGTATTTATTCATCTTTGGCCCACCAGAGTTACAATCATCCATAAAATCCCTGGCAAACTTTCCGGATTGGATTTCAGCTAAGATTTTTTGCATTGTCTCTTTGGTTTCATCGTTGACTATCTTGGGTCCTGTAACATAGTCACCGTATTCTGCAGTATTGGAAATACTATACCTCATGTTTTGAAGGCCACCCTCATATATAAGATCAACAATGAGCTTAACTTCATGAAGACATTCAAAATATGCCATTTCAGGTGGATAGCCATTTTCCACCAAAACTTCATACCCGTTTTGAATTAATGACGTCAATCCACCACATAGAACAGCCTGTTCGCCAAAAAGATCTGTTTCTGTTTCATCCTTAAAGTTTGTTTCAATGATTCCAGCACGACCGGATCCTATTAATGAGGCGTAAGAAAGGCCTATATCTTTTGCTTTTCCTGAAACATCCCTATGAACTGCAAGCAAGCAGGGCACTCCGGCGTCAGATTCATATTGAGATCGAACTGTGTGTCCAGGACCTTTAGGAGCAATCATTATCACATCAAGGTCATCTCTTGGCATGATCATTTCAAAATGAATATTGAACCCATGAGCAAATGCCAGAACCGCACCATCTTTTATGGTTTCCTTTAAGTGATTTTCATACATCACAGCTTGTCTCTCATCAGGGATAAGCATCATGACAAGATCTGCATGTGGCACAGCATCGTCAACTTCTTTAACATCAAATCCAGCTGCTTCAGCTTTTGCCCATGACGCAGACTCTTTTCTTAGAGCAACGGTTACATTAGCACCTGAATCTTTTAAATTGTTAGCATGAGCATGTCCTTGAGATCCATAGCCAACAATAACAATATTCATACCTTTAATAATGTTCTGATCGGCATCACTGTCGTAATATATTTGCATTCGTTGCACTCCCTTTTTTGTTAAATTATAAAAAAACCCCGCTGTTTGGCGGGGTCTTAGAAATTCTCTTATAGTAAAAAAACTCTATCTCACCCCGGTGTGATAAATTAGCAGCAGGTTCAGTAAAATATCTTCTGACCCAATGGCTTTCTGTATAACTTCAATATCATTCAAATTTTGCATCCGCCAATATTCATTGAACATGAGCTTTTTGTCAACATATATTCTATTTTCCTGATGACTTTATTATTATGCATGTGTATCAGAAAGATCCTAATATATCGATATATCAAAAATATATATCGAACCAAATTACAAGTTTTTTTTTCTAACAAATTTTTGTCATTAGTCTTTGGAGTATTTTTTGATTATGCTATTATCAATGCTTCATTGGGACCAGTGCCCAAGCTTTCAAATAAACCATTTAGGGAATGTTTTTATGAATAAACATAAAATTACTACCAAACTGATCATAGGCAGTCTTCTTCTTGTGTCGATTCCAATGATGGTTCCGGCGGAAACTTTGAGTCAAATCCTTACTGCTCAAACCGAAAGAACTCTATTGGCACAAGAATCACAAGTGCGTGTTGACAAAATCAGTGATCAAACAAATAAGCTACAAGATCAATACAGAGCAGCGCTTAAAGAAATTGATGGTCTTCAAATCTATAACAAGCTATTGGAGCTTCAGATTGAAAACCAAGCGAGAGTAAAAGTTGACTTGGAAAAATCAATTGTTCTTGTATCAGTGATTAATAGACAAATTGTCCCCACCATGACAAAAATGATTGACTCATTGGATCAATTTGTTCAGCTCGACGTTCCCTTTCTACTAGATGAGAGATCCAAACGGGTTGATACTCTTAAAGAGATTATGCAAAGAGAAGACGTCACAATTGCTGAAAAATTCAGAAAAGTGACTGAGGCGTATCAAATAGAAAATGACTACGGTAAAACCATTGAAACCTATAAGGATACTCTTGAGGTTGACGGTAAAACACTTGAATTAGATTTTCTACGTGTCGGCCGTGTTGCATTTATGTATCAATCGATAGATGGAAAGGTATCTGGTGTTTGGAGCCAGAAAACAAATCAATGGGAAGATGCCAGTGACAATCGTAATGAAATTAAGATGGGCCTAAGCATAGCCAAGAAACAGGTCGCACCTGATCTGGTTATCATCCCTGTTGATAGTGCGGAGGTACTCTAAATGAAGAAGACATATATATTTGTAGTTTTAGCATGTCTAATAACTAGCCCACTGTTTGCTCAGCAATCGGCATTGACCATTGATCAACTGCTTGAAAATGTCGAGCAAGGAAAAATCAATGACAACTCTGAGAATAGAAAAAGAGAAGCTGAATTTAGACAAAAAAGAGATCAACAAGACAGTCTCCTATCTGAAGCTGAGACGACTAAAGTTAATGAAGAGAATAGAAGCACCCAATTAGAAGCAATCTTTGAAGAAAATGAAGCAGAATTAAATATTCTTCAAGATACTCTTACTGAAAGACTTGGTGCCCTTAAAGAACTTTTCGGAGTTATGCAGCAAGTTGCTGGAGATGCCAGAACAAGGTTTGATAATTCATTAACAAATGTTCAATATCCTGATCGCAGTCCTTTTCTGGCAGATTTGGCTAAAAAAATTGGAAGCAACTCACAATTACCCTCAATCGATGAGATTGAAAGACTCTGGTTTGAACTCCAAAGAGAAATGACTGAAACAGGAAAAGTAGTCAAATTTACTACTCAAGTTATTGATACCAACGGAAGCAAGCAGTCCACTGAAGTTGTAAGAGTGGGCGCTTTTAACATTGTAGCTGATGGAAAATATCTAACCTATTCTCCAGAAACAGGCAATGTCACTGAAATTCCAAGACAACCCGAAGGCAGAAGATACACGAGCAGCACTTCAAATGTATTTGAATCTGGCGATGATAAAGTCGCATTTGGCCTTGACCCAACATTGGGTGGTGTATTGGCATCTTTGGTTGCAAGACCTAACTTGATGGAAAGAGTTCAGCAAGGTGGTATTGTCGGTTATCTCGTATTACTGCTTGGTGTATTTGGTGTTGGAATTGCCATGCAAAGGCTATATATACTCATTGATGTTGATAAAAAGGTTACAGCTCAATTGAATAGTGATGTAATCAGCACTGACAATGCACTTGGAAGAGTTCTAAATGTTTATGAAGAAAACAAGAGTGTCGATACAGATACCCTAGAACTTAAAATGGCTGAAGCTGTGTTCAAGGAAACGCCAGAACTGAATAAAGGCTTATTAATCATTAAAGTAATTTCAGTTGTAGCCCCATTAATGGGACTTCTTGGAACAGTGACTGGAATGATCAATACCTTCCAGGCTATTACGCTTTATGGAACAGGTGACCCTAAACTGATGGCTGGTGGTATTTCGCAAGCATTGGTTACCACTGTGCTCGGTCTGACAGTTGCGATCCCAACAACTCTTTTACATACGATTGTTAGTGGAAGGAGCAGAAGGGTAAGTCAGATCATACAGGAGCAGGGTGCTGGAATCATTGCAAGTCATTCTGAAAAATCCTCATAATTGAATAATCAAGAGGATCATTAAAGATGGGTGACGTAATTATAGCAGTCAGAGATTTCCTAGAGATGGGAGGACAAGTTCTGAATATAATTGCTCTTGTAATATTTCTGATGTGGATGTTAATCCTGGAGAGAATATCATTTTTTCAATCCGGATTAATATCGCAGAAAAGCTCTATACAGGCTAACTGGAGCAGTCGATCAAACAAGAAATCATGGAATTCAGATGCGATTAGAGAGCAGATGATTTCAGAGTTTTCAATGTCTGCAAATCAATATCTACCTATCATCAAAACTCTTGTGGCTCTTTGTCCTTTACTGGGACTTATGGGAACAGTTACTGGGATGATACAGGTATTCGATGTAATGGCTATCTCAGGCTCTGGGAACGCAAGATCTATGGCCTCTGGCGTCTCAAAAGCAACAATACCTACAATGGCTGGTATGGTTGGCGCTCTATCAGGAGTATTTTTTGTGACATTATTAAATCAAAAGGTAACATCTGAAGTCGACGATTTAGAAGATAATCTGACAGCAGAAAACTAAAATTATTAAGGTATACATCTATGAGAAAAAATCTATTTCAAGCAGCACCAGAAGAAGAAGCAGAAATAAACCTCACTCCAATGCTTGATGTTGTTTTCATCATGCTCATCTTCTTTATTGTAACGGCCTCATTTGTAAAAGAGTCTGGTTTGGATGTAAACCGTCCAGATGCACCGACTGCTGTCAAAAAAGAAAATGCCAATATCCTTGTTGCAATAGGAGCCAATAATGAGATTTGGATCAATAGAAGAAGAATTGACCCAAGGGCAGTTAGGGCCAATATTGAAAGAATGCATGCTGAAAATCCTGAAGGTGCTGTAATCATTCAAGCAGACAAAAAAGCTTTTACTGAAACACTTGTGACTGTGATGGATTCTGCAAGGCAAGCTGGCGTCTTCAATGTATCCATTGCTGCAAATGAAGGCGAATAAGTTGACGATTTAGTATGTCTGAACTGATTGAACAAATAAGAAATACCATAGGGATCCAAGACCCTATCACTCGAATTGCGGCTGCTGGATTTCTCTCTATATTTACTACCTTTGGAATACTTTGGGTAATGCAAATACTCATAGCAACTGGTGAAGGAGCAATCACTTCAAAATACGAAGGGAGATTTGTTGATTTTGTTCGAATAAAGAAAGATGAGTCACTGGATACAAAAAACGCAAAGCCAAAAAAACCACCCGAACCAGAAGAACCCCCACCCGAGCCTGAACAACAAATGGATGATATAGATACCAGTATGGAAACTGTCAGCATTGGTTCAGTGAATGCAAACATGGACGTAGCTGCTGGTATTGGTGGATTCAATGCCGGTGAAGGTGAATATCTTCCAATCGTGAAAGTTGCACCCATTTACCCAAATAGAGCACTCTCAAGAGGCATAGAGGGTTACTGTATAGTTGAATTTGTTGTCACAAGAAATGGGTCAACCGCGAATGGAAAAGTTATTGAATGCACAAGCAGCCTCTTTGCAAAAGCCTCTTTAAAAGCTTCCTCAAAATTTAAATATAAACCCCGTGTCATAAATGGAACACCAATTGATGTGCCTGGTGTTCAACATAAAATTACTTTTGAATTGGAGAAATAAATGAAGAAGCTTTTATTGTTTTTTATTCTTTCCTTTAGTTTTGTCATGCTTCCAGCATTCTTAGCTATCCCATCTGGCGAAGCAATTGCCCAAGAGGAAAAACAGAGAAAGACGAAAAAAGTAGGCGCAATGACAGAGAAGGTCGCAAAAAAATTATCTGCTGCTCAAGAGTTAATCGAGGAAGAGAAAATTGCTGAAGGACTTCAAGAATTAAATGACATTATGGCTTTCAAAAAGCTCACAGATTATGAAAGAGCCCAAGTCAATTATTTCTTTGGTTACGTAGAATACCTTAAAGAAAATTACGAAGGCGCTATAAACTTCTATCGTAAAGTGCTCCAAGGTGAAAAGGTGCCCGAAGGTCTCGTATCATCAGCACGAACAACGATTGCTCAGCTTTACTTTCAAATGGAAGACTATCCGAGAACGATATCATCAGTAAATGAAATTTTAAAAAATCAAACTACACCTAGACCAGATCTATATATTTTGAAAGGTACAGCTCAATACCAAATGAAACAGTACGAAAATTCAATTGAGTCGGTTACAGGAGCTATCACAGCTGCCGAATCGAGAAATGCTGATCGTGTCACTCAACTTCAAAAGAACATAACCACTGCTGCTGGAAAATACAGAGTGAAGTATGACCGTAACAATTTTGATCACATATCATTAGCCAATGAAATTAAAAAAGTTCTAAAACTTCAGCTTGCTGATACAAGAAAAGGCAATGATAAATACGTTCAACTCGAAGAAGAAATTAAAGGGCTTGAAGCAGATGCTAAAAACTTAGCAATAGGGCCGACTAAAGAACAATGGTGGTTATTGCTAAGGGCTTGCTACTATGAATTAGAGCAGATGGATCAAGTAAAAAGGGTCCTTGAACGATTGGTTGTTGAATGGTCAAAAAAAGAATACTGGGTCCAGCTTTCAGCAATGTATTCACAAGATAGACAAGAAAGTGAACAAATAGCTGCTTATCAGACTGCCTATCAAGAAGGATATTTAGAAAAAAGTTCTGAGTTTGTAATGATGGCACAACTTTATTTATCCCAAGAGGCGCCTTATGAAGCAGCAAAATTGCTTCAAAAAGCAGTGGATGATGGCATCGTGGAAACTGATGATGAAAAGAATTGGATGGTATTGGCACAAGCCTGGTTCCTATCAAAGTATGATGATAAAGCGATTATTGCTTTAAGAGAGGCTGCAAAATTAACCGATGATGGTGAGCTTGATATGAGGCTTGCTAGATCATTATCAAACGTTGGTGATTTTGAGGGATGCATTAACTCTGCCGGCACAGGGATAAGCAAGGGATCTCTGAAAAGATTGGATGAATCATATATAACGAAAGGTATGTGTGAATTTGAAGCAGCAAAATATCAGGACTCAAAAGACTCATTTGCAAAAGCAAAAATTGATGCTGACAGAAGAAATGATGTCGCGCTTCAAGAATGTGCCGATTCTGAAAATCTAACTCTTGATGAACTTATTTTGAAAATAGAAACACAAAAAGCTTTTCTTGAGATGGGCAAAGAAATTGAAGAGAAAGTAATTAGATGCCAACTGCCTTCATCTGTTAAAACAGTTGAGAACTGGTCGAAGTTTCTAGAAAAAGAAGTCGAGCGGGTAACTTTGCTGCAAACTCAAATAGCGGCTATTGAGGCTCGGCTTGCATCTGGTGAATCTCAAGCCTTAACCTTTTAACCGCTAAATATATCCCAAAACATTTTTAAGGCGGTAACAGCCAAAAGCATACTAAAGATTCTCAGTAGTTTATTCCTTTCGAACTTATGGGCCAATCGAACTCCAATTGGAACAAATAGTATTGTCAGTGGGACTATAAATGCTGCAAATAGCAGATTGACATAACCAAGCGAGTAATCCGGAAGATTTGGTAGCGAGTATCCACTAATTATGAAGCCAATTGAACCAGGAATGGCAATAATGATTCCTAGAGCAGACGATGTGCCAATGGCTTTTCTTATCTCAATGCCCATATAGCTCATTATTGGAACACTTAAATTTCCACCTCCAATACCCATCATTGAGGAAAATATACCAATAAAAAATGGAGAGATATTCAGCAACGGATGATCAATGATTCTTAACGACTCATCCTTTTTACTGCTGCTGAACATCTGGTATGAAACAACCGAAGCCAATGTTGCAAATAGCAAAGTTAGACCCTTAAATGATGATATACCGGCGAGATAACTCCCCAATGCTGAACCCAAAGCGATTGGTATAAACCATTTCTTGAAGATTGATTGGTTAAATGATCCTCTTTTTGAATGCTCAAAAGCAGACCTGAGTCCGGTCGGAATAATTATAAACAAAGATGTTCCTACAGAAACATGCATTATGATCGACTGGTCAAGACCAAAATAGGTTAGAAGATAGTAGAGCATTGGAACAATAACTATTCCTCCACCAATTCCCAACATTCCTGCCAAGACACCTGCCACAGAACTCGCTGATGCAATAAGTATTATTGTGATTAAGTTCGGTTCCAAAAGAGTGATTCCTATATATAGAGTATCTCAATTAACTCACTGCAAGACCCTTTGATCGTATTCGCCTGAATTTTTTCAAAGCTTGGGATACTAGAATCATATGTTTTCTCAAGAGAATTGGACTCATGTGCAAGAAAGCTAACAATGGAGATGCCCGAAGGCAAGTAACCTGAGACGGATTCTCTTGGTCCAGCCTCGGGTGGCATTTCATCCAACTCTATTAATGATTGGCCTCCGATAGCCAAAGCAGCAGATTTGTATTGTGTGTCTTCAGGAAGATTGAAAACTTTTGAGATGGCTCGAATTCTTGATTGCATGGGCGGTGCTTTCTCTATAGATAGCTTTTCATTTAAAAAAGATTGCATCTCATCGATGTCTTGCCCGGCAAGAATGACAATGAAGGTTTGGTCGATATCGCATCTTGGAGTTGGGCTATCAAACTCATCCATTTTTGACTTGAATTGAGTCAGATAAAGAACTTCCTTGGACGGACCCATGATTTGCATCGCTCTGATCTGATCTGTAAAAGACAAATCTGCAGGCTCACCGATTATCTCGAATGGAGAATCCATTATCTTTGTCGCTGATTCATCAACGTCTCTTACAATCAGTTCTGCTGCATTCCATCCATAGGTTCCAAATGGCACATAAGAAGAATCAATATTTTGTTCTATGAATCGAAAGAAAAAATCATTTGAACCTTCCGGACTCATATAAATCATTTCTGAATTTTCAACGTTTGGTGCGTTCCAGCTTTTTGCCTGGTGAGCATTGACTCTGGTGGAGGAAACTAAATGATAGTTCAAATATTTTGAATAAATATCAATAACACGATCGAGATCGGGCGATGTTATTGTAACTGCTGTAATGCGTCCAAGTTGCATAATATGACATTAATTCAAAAGATAGAGAATATCATAATATTTGTATACACTTGATCAAATCTAGATAACTTTAAGGGAGTGAAATAGTGTCAAAAGTTTCAATTTGTGAAGTAGGACCAAGAGACGGTCTCCAAAGTGAGCCTGAGCTCCTTTCCACTCAAGTCAAAAAAGAATTCATTACCCGATCAGTCAGTGCAGGCATCAAAAACATTGAAGTTACAAGTTTCGTTCACCCAAAGAAGGTTCCCCAAATGGCAGATGCGGAAGAACTTGTTGCAAGCTTGCCGGAACACGATGATGTTTCATATATTGGACTCATCATGAATCAAAGAGGCTTTCAGCGTGCGAAAGATTGTGGAATCAAAGAGGTTGGAATGGTCATTGTAAGTACTGACACATACAATATGAAAAATCAGGGCGTAGTCACTCAGCAGTCGATTGATAATTGGTTAGAAATCTCTGAAGATGCTAAAGCATCAGGGATAAGAACAAATGTCTTGATTGCGTGTTCATTTGGGTGTCCTTATGAAGGTGAGGTTGATCCAGAACATATTGCTGTGATTGCAGAAAAAGTCCTCGAAGGAAATCCTGACATCATTGGTTTAGCTGACAGCGTAGGTGTTGCAGTGCCTAATCAGATTAAAAAAACATTTTCATTGGTTAAAGAACTTGCTCCAAATTTGCCATTAAGGACTCATCTACACAATACAAGAAACACAGGTTTAGCAAATGCAGCAGCAGCAATCGATGCAGGAGTCACAATTATTGATGCATCTACAGGAGGAATCGGAGGATGTCCATTTGCACCAAAAGCGACAGGGAATATACCCACGGATGATTTACTATATATGCTCAACAGATCCGGAGTAGAAACAGGAGTCGACCTTAATCATGTCGTAGAAAACTCTGAATGGCTTGAGTCTAAACTTGGGAGAGCTGTTCCAGCAATGGTTCCAAAAGCAGGAATATTTCCAGAAAATGCTGAAATAAACATGCAATAAAAGTATGATTATTGTTAGATTTTTTTTAAGCTAATATTTCAAAGAATTCAAAGAAAAGGTCGGGCTAAGAAAAATTAACTAAAAATTTAGTTCGTCAAAAAAATAGGAGAAAATATGAGTTATCGACTTGGAGTTGATGTAGGGGGGACTTTCACTGATCTCTTACTCGTCGACGAGAAAACTGGAAGACTTCACACTGCAAAAGTACCCAGTACGCCAGAAGATTCTTCCATCGGAGTTTTTAATGGGATCAAACAAGTATGCGACAAAGCAGACGTAGATCCATCTAAAATAAACACCGTGATGCATGGAACAACCGTTGCCACAAACACTATTCTCACAGAGACTGGTGCAAAAGTAGGCCTAATAACCACTAAAGGTTATCGTCAAGTTCTTCAGATAGCTCGTTCTTTTGTTCCGGGCGGTCTTGGTGGATGGGTAATCTACAATAAAAGCAATCCTTTAGCTCCATTAGCTTTAACCATAGAGGCCGATGAGAGAATCTCAGCAAAAGGTGAGGAGCTCTCAAAATTGAAAGTCGGACAACTCGCAAAAGACATTAAGAGGATGAAAGAAAAAGGCGTTGAAGCCGTGACGGTTTCTCTCATAAACTCATATGCCAATGATAAGCATGAGAAACAAATACGAAGTGTTATTAAAAAGAAAAAGCTTCTGCCTAAGATTCCTGTTTCATTATCATCAGAAGTGGTTCCTGAAATGCAAGAATATGAAAGAACAATCACCACAGTGGCGAATTCTTATGTAAGACCAAAAGTTGCTGAATACGTGAAGAATCTTCAGAGAGGACTGAAGAGGAGAATGAAAGATGTAAAACTGCGTATTCTTCGTTCAGACGGAGGCCTAGCCTCAGCAAAAGCATCCTCAGATTCACCGGTAAACCTTCTCATGAGTGGACCTGCTGGAGGTGTATCTGGTGCTATCTGGATTGCAAAACAAGCCGGTTTTGAAAATCTAATGACCTTCGATATGGGCGGGACTTCTACAGATGTCTCATTGGTTAAGGATGGTGTTGCAGAACAAAGTCGAGAAACCTCAGTAGGAGACGTAACTGTTAGAGCATCATCGGTTGATGTCAGGACTGTAGGAGCAGGAGGTGGCTCTATTGCTCACGTTCCGGAATTGACAGTTGCTCTTCGAGTAGGCCCTCAAAGTGCTGGAGCAGCTCCAGGACCTGCATCTTATGATAAAGGAGGCATAGAACCTACTGTGACGGACGCAAATGTAGTATTAGGCTATATCCCAGCAGATTTCGTAGAACTCGGTGGTGATGCGGATTGGAAAATAAGAAAAGATCTTGCCGAAGAGTCCATCAAACCTGTTGCAAAGGCACTTGGGCTTTCTATCAAGCAGGCTGCATCTGGAATCATCGATATTGTCAATGAAACCATGTATGGAGCCTTAAGGCTTGTTTCTGTGGAAAAGGGATATGATCCCAGAGAATTTGCCTTAATTGGATTTGGTGGAGCAGGACCACTTCACGCAAATGCATTGGGTAAACTGACCAATTCTTGGCCTGTTATCATCCCTCCTGGTCCAGGAGTCCTTTGTGCATATGGCGATGTTACAACAAACATTCAAGATGAATCATCGATGTCTTTCATAAGAAGATTCTCAGACACTGATAAAAAAGAAGTTGTAAAGATTTTTGAAGATTTAGCAAAGAAAGCATCCAAAACACTTGATGCTGAAGGCGTTTCCAAAAGCAAAAGATCTACATCGTATCAAGTCGACCTTAGATACCTTGGTCAAGGGATGACTATCAATGTGGATTTTGACATTGCCGACCTAAAGAAAAAAGGTTTAGACGTAATTGGAGAGAAATTTGATGAACTGCATAAACAACTCTTTACATTCTCACTCGATGAAGAAAAAGAACTAGTGAATCTGAGAGCGGTTGTTAAAGATCAAGCACTTACGATAAAAGCTCCTTCAGTTCGAAGAGGGGGAATTAATCCAAATAAGAATTCGATCATTGCTGAGGGAAGCTCAGTCTATATGGATGGCAAAAATCAAAAAGCCAACATATATGATCGTTCAAAACTTAAACATGGAAATGTGGTCAAAGGTCCAGCCATTGTGATGGAAATGGACTCCACAACACTTATTCTTTCCAAGCATGAAGGGAAAGTGGATAAATTTGGCAACATACTAATCACGCCTGTAAAATAAGGGAGCCTAAAGATGCCAGCAAAAATAGTACAAACAAATAATGAAAAATTTAATCGAGTTAAGCTTGATCCAATTACTCTTGATGTTATTGAGAACTCCATGTTTTCAGCACGATGGGAAATGGATGCTGTACTCTTTAGAACAGCAATGTCTCCGGGTATAAGAGAGCAGGGAGATGAATTCCCTATGATCGCTAATCTAGATGGGAAAATGGTTGTGGGACAATTTGGAAGCTTCATACACGGGTTTAAGGAGGCTTTTGATGGAACCATTGAAGAAGGTGATATGTTTTTAACAAACGATCCTTATTCATGCAATGGAGCAGTCAGTCATGCAAATGATTGGCTTCTACTGAGACCTATCTTTAAAGATGGAAGATTAATATCTTATGCAGCTATGTTTGGTCACATGACTGATGTGGGTGGAAAAGTTCCAGGGAGCTTGCCGACTGATGCAACTCAGATTTTTGAGGAAGGGATTAGAGTTCCTCCTACAAAAATCTACAAGAATGATGAACTACAAGAAGAAATCTTGGATATTATTCTTCATAACTGCAGACTTCCTATCTGGAATAAAAGCGACTTTAATGCAATTGTTGCATCCATAAAGACAGCTGAAAAACGAGTAATTGAAATGGCGGATCGTTTTGGCGATGATATTTTTTATTCTGCTTTAGAAGATCTGCTCGATCGAAACAAAAGAGCAATGGCCACATTAATTAAAAATACAGTTCCAACTGAAAAACAGTATTTTGAGGATTATATTTGTGACGATGGCCTAGGAATGGGTCCATACAAAATCAAATGTGCAATGTGGAGACAAGGTAAGAAAGTTATTTTCGACTTTGAAGGAACGGATCCACAATCCATCAGTTCAGTAAACTTCTTCCTCAACGAAGAAATGTTCAAGATGTTTTGTGGCGTTTATATGATTATGGTCTTTGATCCCGCGATCATGTTTAATGACGGGTTCTATGATCTTATGGAAGTTAGGATACCGCAAGGCACTCTGCTGAAACCAAATTATCCTGCAGCTTTATCATGTAGAACCCATGCATTGGGAAGAATATTTGATGTTTTAGGAGGTCTATTAGGCCAAGGAGCACCTGAATTCCTTTGCGCAGCGGGTTTCTCGGACAGTCCTCACTTAATGTATTCAGGTTATGACAAAAATGGTGAATGGTATCAACTCTATATGATTGGCTTTGGGGGAGTGCCAGGAAAACCAATGGGCGATGGTCCGGATGGGCACTCTTTGTGGCCTAGTTTCACCAATGTACCAAATGAATTCTTGGAAAGTTATTTCCCGCTCGTCATTGAGGAATATTACACAGTTCCTGATAGTGGAGGAGCTGGATACAATAGGGGCGGTAATGCACTATGTACAACATATAAATTCCTAGAACCAGGAGAAGTATCCATACACGATGACCGGTGGCTGACTTATCCATGGGGTGTTAATGGCGGGACACCTGGAGAAAGGAGCACAAAGACACTTGTTAAGAAGAACGGAGAAACTGAGCTCCTTCAGTCCAAGTGTGACAGAATAACTGTTGAAGAAGGCGATACGCTCTACCATGTCACATGGGGAGGAGGCGGATGGGGTGATCCATTCACAAGAGAGCCAGAAAGGGTACAATTCGATGTAGAAGCTGGATTGGTAACAAAAGAAGGCGCTAAGAGTAACTACGGCGTGGTATTGAGAAAAGACGAGAGCATCAATATGCCAGCGACCAAAAAACTTAGAGCTGAAATGTCTAAAGCTAGAGGAAAAACAAAACTCTTTGATAAAGGCTTCACTTCAATCAAGGAATTAAAATCAAGATGCAAAGACGAAACAGGACTTGATGCGCCTTCGGATCCTAAATTCCAGAAGTGGATGACTGCCTCATAAGGCTCAGACTCTGACAATAATAAATGCTTATCTCACAATCACTCAGAGTGATTGTGGATATGCACGTCACTTTGTGGATACGGTATTGATATCCCTTCCTGGTCAAACCTTTTCTTAATCTCTTCAAGCAACGAGTAAAGGACATCGATGTATTCCGAATTCTTCACCCAAGGCCTGACTATAAAATTCACACTGCTATCAGCCAGCTCAGATAAAGCAATTCTAGGCTTAGGCTCACTCAATATTCTGTCATCCTTTGATAGAACATCTGCAAGCACCGCTTTAACCTTGTCAATATCATCGTCATAACTACAACCGATGACAATATCAATTCGCCTTTCCTCTTGATTAGAAAAATTAACAATGCTTCCATTCATGATGCTTCCGTTTGGAACAACCACTACTTTATTATCAGGAGTTCTTAAAACGGTTGAGAAGATCTGAATGTCATCGACTGTTCCAAGATGATTGTCTGCCTGAATATAATCTCCAACCTTATATGGACGATAGATTACTATCAATATGCCTGCTGCAAAGTTAGAAAGCGAGCCTTGAAGCGCAAGACCGATTGCAAGACCTGCAGCACCTAAAACCGCTATAATCGAAGTCGTTTCTATACCCAATTGATTGATCGCAGCAATGAAAATCACAATCATCAATAAAGTATTCAAAAGATTCGTGACAAATATCCTCACGGTGTCTTCTGTATTCGATCGTTCCAAAGCAGAGGAGATTATCTTTATCAGGATTTTAACAACCTGTCGCCCTATGATTAGAATAAATAAAGCAATAAATAAACTGATTCCAAAAGAGCTGAGTAGCTCTGAAAAATGATTCCATAGATTTCCGTCTAGATTAAATTCCATAATAATTACCTCGCTTTCTGATGATATCCGGTATTTGGCATTAAATCGATCGCTGAAGCCATCCTATTGGTCATATTATAGAATGAGGCAACAGCAGCAATATCCCAAATATCGTGCTCATCAAATCCATTCTTTTTTAGATGCTCACGATCACAATCAGTTATTTTCTCTGGGCTCTCAGAGACTTTCCATGCAAAATCTAACATCGCTAGATGTCTGTCACTCAAATCAGCTGCTTTATAATTCATAATGAGAAGCTCTCCCAGCTCTGGATCTTTGGACATATGCCTAACAGCTGCTCCATGAGCAACCATGCAGTAATAACATCGATTAAATGAAGATACGACCACTGCAATCATTTCACGCTCAAGTTTTGTCAAGCCTGAATCATCCAGCATAAGGTTATTATAAAAACCCATAAAAAGGTCGAGCTTCTTCTCATCGTGAGCATAGGCAAGAAGTACATTTGGTATAAATCCTAATTTCTTTTCACATTCATTAAAATAATCCTGTGTTTCTTTTTTCAGCTTTTCTATTTGAATATCCTCTGTGATCTTAAGAGCTGATAAATGATTTGGCTGAGACATATCTTTCCCCTTTGCATTTTCCATTAGATAGAATTTGTTATGATAATCAGATTCTATTTTATGGAGAATATCATGCCAACAGTATTTGTTACAGGAGCCAATCGTGGCCTTGGATTTGAACATGTAAAGCAATATGCAGAAAAAAACTGGGAAATCATAGCCACTTCAAGGAATCCTGAGCAATCGACTGAGCTTCTTCAATTAAAAGATCAATATCCTGATAATCTCATCATTGAAAAACTTGACGTAACAAATTTTAAAGCAATAACAGTGTTAAGCAAAAAATACGCCGATAAATCTATCGACATTCTTATTAATAATGCTGGAACGTTAGGGCCAAAAGGAGTCCCGGAAGCTATGGGGTATCAGAATATCGGGCATATGGATTATGAAATCTGGAGAGATATTCTTGAAGTCAATCTTCTAGCTCCGTTTAAAGTTGCAACTGCTTTCCATGATCAAGTTGCAATGAGCAATAAAAAATTACTCATCATGATGTCGAGTGATCTTGGTTCAGTGGAACAAAATAACTTTGGTGGGCTCTATTCTTATAGAGCGAGTAAAGCTGGATTAAATATTTTATCAAAGGGGATGTCGATTGACTGGAAGGACATAACTGTCATCGCATTGGCTCCAGGATGGTGCAAAACATTTCTTGGTGGAGATGAGGCTGATGTTGAACCTGATGTAAGCGTTTCTGAACAGCAAATAATGTTTGAATCAATTCAATCCGATGACAGTGGAAAATTCTTAGATCGTTTCGGAAATGAAGTGCCTTGGTAAATCAGTACATGACCGTGGTGGCCTTCGTCTTCAGGTATGAGTCCAAACCTTCTTCACCAAATTCTCGCCCCCAGCCAGATTGTTTATTTCCACCAAATGGAATAGCAGAATCCACGGCAGCATGACAGTTTATACTTACCTGCCCAGAATCAATTAAAGCAGCCATTCTGTGGCCTGTGGTTATGTCATCGGTCCAAACACTTCCTGATAAACCATACGTGGTTTTATTCGCTCTCTTGGCAATGCTTTCCAGTGGTTCATTGCCGAACTTTTCGATACACAACACAGGACCGAAAATCTCCTCTCTAGCAATAGTCATATCGCCAGTAACATCTGTGAATATTGTTGGCTCGATAAAAAATCCTCTTTCGTTGACTTCATTGCCGCCACACACCAATTTTGCGCCCTCAGAAATACCTTGTTGGATATATTTCATGACTCTGTTTCTCTGGTCTTTCGATATCAATGGCCCGAAATCATTTGTCTCTATCAATCCATGACCAATCTGGAAAGACTCTGCCATATTCTTAACGCCTTCAACAAGTTCATCGTGTATCTCTTCGTGAACAAATACTCTTGTTCCGGCCATACAGTTTTGACCCTGCAGAAAGAAACAAGCCCTTGCAACACCGGGAATTGTTTTCTCAAGATCAGCATCATTGAATATAACAACTGGGCTCTTTCCGCCCAACTCAAGAGTGACTTTTTTTAAGTTCCCTACTGATGACGAGACAATCTTCTTACCAACTTCAGTTGATCCAGTAAATGTAATCTTATCCACATCATGGTGTTTTGCGAGGGCATCTCCCGCAGTTTCTCCAAGCCCTGTCACAATGTTTACAACACCTTTTGGTATTCCAGATTTCTCAATCAAATGAGCAAAATACAATGCGGTCAAAGGGGTTAGTTCTGCTGGCTTAAGAACAACTGTGCATCCAGCTGCCAGCGCTGGGGCAAGTTTTAAAATTGCAAAAATCAGAGGAGAGTTCCAAGGAATGATTGCACCAACTACACCTATGGGCTCTCTTTTTGTGTACGTCAAAGATTCTCCATTCATTACACCGCCCGGTGAGACCGGTATTGTTTTTCCGTGAATCTTTGGTGCCCAACTGGCGTAGTATCTCATTAATGTGACACCATGACTTGCGATGGAGTATTGTGCGAGCTGCATGGGCATGCCGTTATCCAAAACCTCTAGTTCCGAAAGAATGGAGAAATTTGCTTCTATTTCATCCGATAAACGATGAAGAATCTGGGCCCGATCATGCGATGGAATCTTTGACCATTCTCCACTCAGAGCATCCCTTGCAGATTTCACTGCAAGATCAATATCATCTTTTGTTCCGGATTGGACCTCTGCTATTTTTTCCTCGGTCGCAGGATCTATTACTGGAATAGTCTCTCCTGAGGTGGATTCTCTCCATTCACCATTGATAAACAAAAGATGCTTTGATTCTAAAAATTTTCTGGTTTCTTCGCTTATTGGAAGTTCGAGTGAGTTATTCATAATTAACGGTTTGCAATAAAATCGATTATCAGGATAGTTTACAATGATTTATCATTATTCAAAGTCAAAATCATGAAGCAGACATTAAGATACTTAAATATATTTGAAAGGAATGTCACATTCCTCGCATTTGCTGCACTGGTTATTGTAATGTTCAGTGATGTTGCTTTTAGAGAAATAACCGGAACAGGGTTACATTGGTCTAGACAAGTTGGGGTTTATGCAAATTTATTCGTTGTGATGTTTGGCCTGGGAGTGGCCTCATCGGAAGCCGCCCATTTGAGACCTAAGTTTGCAGATAATTGGTTGCCTAAATCGCTTGATCCAATTCTCAATCGGATTCAGGAAGGCTTGATGTGTCTTTTTTGTGTTCTGTTTTCTATCATTGCCTTTCAGGTGGTGATTGAAACATTCAGAGATGACGTTCAATCAATGGTACTAAGGGTAGCGGTTTGGCCGTTTCAAATGATTATCCCAACGGCATTCTTTTTGACATCTGTCCGGCATTTGATTTACACAATCAATCCAGATCTAAGGCCAGGGGAGGGTGCTAGTTCAGGCATTGAATAACTTATGGCCTCTGCTTTATTTTTACCGATTATAATTCTTCTCTTGTTTCTCTTGAGGCAGAATCTTATCGTTATTTTGGGTGTATCCACGGCATATGCTTATTGGGCATTTGGAGACGGTGTGATCAGCAATATTGTTGTCGATGCATGGGATGCTGCAAACAAGGACATTCTTCTGTCTATTCCTCTTTTTATTCTTGCTGGAAACATCATGTCCAGGGGAGGTATGGCATCAAGACTGATTGACTTAATGACATCATTGACAGCACCCATTCCCGGAGGGCTGGCAATTGCAACAATCATGTCGTGTGCAGCCTTTGCTGCTGTCTCTGGCTCTGGAACAGTCACATTGCTCGCCATTGGAACACTGATGTATCCAGCATTGATTAAAGCAGGTTATCCAAAAAACTTTGCGCTCGGTGCATTATGCGCTGCTGGCACACTTGGCATTGTTGTGCCACCAAGTATTCCATTGATTTTGTATGGAATAATGACTCAGACCTCAATAGGGGATTTATTTATTGCTGGCATTGGTCCTGCGATACTCCTGACATCCTTAATGCTCACTTATGCTGTGGCTCAAAACTTTTCACATCGCGAAAGTGCTTGGAACCTTTCTGATATTTCAAAATCACTGCGTAATGGCATTTGGGCATTGTTAATGCCACTGATCATACTCGGAGGCATATATACGGGATACTTTACAGCAACTGAATCGGCCGCAGTGGCTGTTGTTTATTCTTTTTTTGTTGAATCATTGATTCATAAAGAAATGACTTTGGATGATTTGAGAGATGTCATAAGAGAAACAACAAAGCTTCTTGGGTCCTTGTTCCCGGTTTTAATGATTGCTTTGAGTTTAAATGTATTTCTTACCTATGAAGAAGTACCGCAAAATCTAGTCGCCTGGATGAGTGACAAGATTGATAATCCTGTAACAGCTTTGCTAAGCATTAATCTTTTTCTAATTCTTATTGGGTGTCTCATTGATATTGGCTCTGCAATTCTTATTCTTGCGCCTATGTTGATGCCAATTGCAGTATCGCAAGGTATTGACCCCACTCATTTTGGGATCATCATGGTCATGAATCTAGAAATAGGGTATCTCACGCCACCCCTTGGGTTAAATTTAATCGTCGCAATGGGTGTCTTTAAAGAAAAGTTTTGGACCATATGCAGAGCAACTATTCCGTTTTTAATCATCATGCTCATTGGTCTTATGACCGTGTCTTTTGTCCCTGAAATTGCATTATTTATGGTTGATTGATTTTTTGTGTAATAAAATATCCTTTTATTAAAAATTCTAGGAGAAAATGAATGAGCATTAATGTCGGAGATAAGGTTCCAAATATTAACTTTACAACCATGACAGCTGAAGGGCCATCGCCTGTAAGCTATGATGATTTATTTGCTGGAAAAAGAGTTGCCTTGTTTTCAGTTCCTGGTGCGTTTACACCAACGTGCTCTCTGCAACATCTGCCTGGTTTTATTGAGAAGGCATCTGAACTTACAGCCAAAGGAATTGACACCATTGCATGCATGGCTGTGAATGATGTATTCGTTATGGATGCTTGGGGTAAGAGCCAAGATGCTGGAGATAAAGTCCTAATGTTAGCAGATGGGAATGGAGAATTTACATCGGCCATCGGTCTTGACCTTGATGCAACAGGGTTTGGTATGGGGACAAGAGGACAAAGATTTTCATTGGTCATCAATGATGGCATGGTTGAGATCGTTAACATTGAAGACGGCGGTGAATTCAGAGTCAGCAGCTGTGACTTCATGATCGACCAACTCTAAATTGACTATCAACAGAAAAATTGTTTTAAAAAAGTCTCCAAAAGGCATTCCTGTCGAAGGAGACTTTGAACTATTGGAGGAAGAGATTAATAGTCCTGGCTCTAATCAATTTCTAAGTAAAACAATTCATCTTTCACTAGATCC
>CEUA01006053.1_pt1 | contig 19899 bp, 16 predicted proteins | sample 361541 | NCBI WGS metagenome assembly CEUA01 (sample SAMEA2623079, study PRJEB7988) | marine metagenome | isolation source: saline water (ENVO:00002010), including
TTACTTTATCATCTACTTTATCATCCACCTCATCTTCATCTTCAGAACTTTCAAAGCTTTCCATAATTTCCATGTTGAATAAATCATATGAAATATAGGATATTAACATTGCTGCCAAAAATGCAGTTGCAGTAAGAACATTAAATACTTTTGAAATTATAAGAATAGATATAAACGTAAGCACAGGTTGCCAATTTGTCATATATGTATGAACTATTACATATATTAATGCTAAAGCAATCACGATTTTTTTCATAATTTCTACTGGAGTCGACATTCTTTATTGTTATTAATAAAATAATTTTTAGTAAATTTGGTTTATTTTAATATAACAAGACTCGAGAATGACACTAATATACCAAATAAAACAGATTTTATGAAGTTACCTATTTGTGTTAATTGTCCATCTTGAATTGCATTAGGTATCTTTTCAAGAAGTACAATTAATTTATCAGAAAATTGCAATGTTAAAAAAAATAACACACTTGCAATAACACCAAGTTTAATGTAATAATACATGTCATCTAAATCAATATTATCCATTAATTTTGTGAAAAAACTTTCTTTTTCTTCAGTTAAAATAGGGGGGGGTAAATATTCTTGACTTGGTATGATTGGTTGGGTTTGAATAGTTTGAATAGGTATCTCAGATAAATCGTCATCTATTGTATCTACAGTCTGAGTTTTGTCTTCTAGTTCGCTTAAAATTTTATTAACTAAATCTTCTTCTTTTGTTGAAGTATTTGGTAAATGATCTAAAGGAGTTGTTTGATGGGATTCTTGTGTTGTTTCCATTTTATTTATGAAGAGACATATAAATGTTTGCTTTTTATAAACGCAGTTTAGATATTTAGTTGTTTGTTTAAATTTTCTAAACTAACTAATAAATCTGTATATTCCATCTTTCCTTTCATACCATATAGTCTGAAATTGAATGTGCGATTGTCTGAAGTACCATTATAATTATTTAGGTGTTTCGTTATTTTATTAAATATTTTAACATGGTTTTCTCTGTAATGATCTTCGATTTCTTTTGAAAATTCCTTTGTAAAATTATACCTATTACGACTCTTTACTGTGTTACATATTGATACAAAATTCATGTAAGATATGATTTTATTATACTCTTTTTGTGCATTTTCACTTCCTTCATTGTCATATCCTGGTTCATGACTAAGTGGATTGTCATCAAAAATAATTTGTATACTTGTAGCAATTGATTTTAATGTTTGACATGCACTCCATTTAGGACCTGACCACGTATTTAATAAAGATAGACATACTTTTCCACAGCAATAAAAATTTGGGTGCATTCTCATACCACGTGGAGAAGCACAGCAAAATGTTGCTTTTGGAGGTACATATGGATGTTTTGATTTATCAAATTCAAGAGTAAAAAAGTATAATCCATTTTCATATGGTGTATCTTTTGGTCCTATTATCATAAGTTTCACATTAAACATATCCTCTTCATCAATATGGTAATAAATACCATCTTTTTCTAAATTCGAGTTCGACATTATCGCAATGTCTTTTAACATCCTTTTTTTGGATGCCATTGTATTTGTGAATTAAGTATATATTATTCTTCATCTATTTACTCCATTTAATTCTGTTAAACGGGAGCACGGAATAATTGCCACGTGTGTCTTTGAAATATTTTTCTAATTTTTTTTGTTTTCGGCTTTTGTTTGAGATATAATCAACAACTTCAGGATATTCATTTGGTCTTGATGGTTTTTTACCATAGCAATTTGCACCAAATTTTAGTTTTGTATTTTTAAAAACTCCTCCGTTAATACCAGGTGATCCACAATCATCTCTTTTATTTTTTGGAGCTTTTTGTAGTTTATCCCATGTTTTCTTTTGTGTAGGGTACAGTCCCATTTTATCTTTACTCCATCCATAACTACACCATTCTGCTCCAGATTTATACGCGTCAATTAATTGATCATATGATGCTAATTCGGAATCCATGGATTTACATAACGCTTCAGCCTCGTCAAAAGTAAATACATTATCACCTATATGATAAACTTCATCCTGTTGCATAGGTATTTTTGGCATATAATCAGACTCTTCTTCTTTTTGTTTTTCATCAAGTTCTTTTTGAACTCTTTCACCTTCTTCTTCTTCTATTTTTTTTTGATTATTTGTATACAAAATATACGCATAATACGATACAGATAATAAAATTATTAAAACTACTACCCAACTTAAAGTAATCGCAAGAGCATTCATTATTATTCACGAATAAAAAAATGAATGCATTTAAATGTAATATACCATAATCTTGTGAATGGCGTATGAGAATGATTTTGACTATACAGGAGACGTATCTAAAATCAATGGAATTCAGTTTGGTATAATGAGTCCAAAGGAAATTCGACAACAATCTGTTGTAGAAATCACAACTCATGAGACATTTAATGGCAACGAGCCTATCGTCGGTGGTTTATTTGATGCTAGAATGGGTGTTTTGGAATATGGACAAAAATGCACAACAGACATGCTTTCTAATAAATTAACACCTGGATATTTTGGTCATATTGAATTATCTATGCCTGTCTTTTATATTCAATATTTTGGGATGGTTCAAAAAACAATGAAATGTGTATGTTTTAAATGTGGTTCTCCGTTAATAGAACTATCAGAAGAGGAAAAAAAGCATTTAATTAACAAACCAAGAAAAACCAGATGGGCATTTGTTTCTGAAAAATGTAAAAAAAATAAGACCTGTTTCGCTTGTTCAGCAGTACAACCAGATAAATATGTGAAAACCGATTTATGCAAATTTCATGGCGAATGGGCAGGAACTAAAGATGAAGAAGTTAAAAAGATTCATTTAACACCTGAATATGTACTTCGTTTATTTCAACGTTTAACGGATGAACATTGTGAGATTTTGGGATTTGACGCTAAGTTATGTCATCCAAGTTGGATGATTTGTCAAGTATTTCCAGTATGTCCACCAGCGTGTAGACCATCTGTAAAACAAGAAAATGGACAAAGAATGGAAGATGATCTTACAATAAAATACTGTGATTTGATTAAATACAACAAATATTTGGCAGATAAACTGAAAAACAATGTTACAGGTAAAATTCTAGAAGATTGGAGAAGTGTTGTTCAATATCATTGTGCCACATTAATAGACAATGAAATTTCTGGTGTTTTACCTGCTGCACAACGTTCTGGAAGACCTTTGAAAGCATTGCGTCAGCGTTTAAAGGCAAAAGAAGGTAGAATTAGAGGTAATTTGATGGGGAAAAGAGTTGATTTCTCTTCCCGTACAGTAATTACTCCCGATCCTGTTATTGATTTAGACGAACTCGGAGTACCTAAAAGAATTGCGATGCAACTCACTTATCCTGAAAAAGTAACTGTTAAAAATATTAAAGATCTAAGAGACGCTATAAGACGTGGACCAAAAGAACATCCTGGTGCTAGATCTGTATACAGACACAATGCTTCAAGAACAATATCTCTAAACCATATTGACAGAAATCATTTGGCATCTCTTATCGAACCAGGTGATATTGTTATACGTCATATAAATGACGGTGACCGGGTCCTGTTCAATAGGCAACCATCTTTACATAAAATGTCTATGATGTCTCATAGAATTAGAGTCCTTGACGGTCTTACATTTAGATTAAACATTGCTGCTACAACTCCTTATAATGCAGATTTCGATGGTGATGAAATGAACATGCATATGCCTCAAAGTATTGCTAGTTCCAATGAATTAGAATGTCTAGCGTCTTTACATAGACAAGTTATAAGTCCTGCACAAAATGCTCCTATTATATCATTTGTACAGGATGCGGTTGTCGGTAGTCATTTATTAACAATGAATGAAAAGGCATTTACACATGCTGAAATGATGAAATTATTGGCATGGAATAAAACTTACAATGGTGATTTTGTAAAAAATAATCCAGATGTTAACAAAGTATTTTCGGGTATAGAAGTATTGTCATATGCTATCCCAGAAAATATTAGTATTAAAATGTACAACAAGATAGACGAAAAAGTTGTTATTAAAAATGGAAAGATCCTATCGGGTACATTTGATAAAAAGGTTTTTGGTAAATTAATTCATATTATATTTCGCGATTTAGGACCAAAGGCTTGTTTGGGATTCTTTAACAATACACAACATATAATCAGAGCGTATCTCATGAAAAACATGTTTAGTGTAGGAATTAAGGATTTGATTTTAGATTCTAAATTATCAAATGATATAGAAGCCAAAATTAATCAAACAAAATTAGAAGTAGAGAAAACGATAAAGACAATTCATTTGAATATGTTTGAAAATTTAAGTTCTGATTCGAATCAAGAGACATTTGAACAGAAAGTGAATATGCAATTGAATGGTGCTAGAAATTCTGCTGGTAACATGTTAAAAGAGAGATGTTTATCAAGGGAAAATAGATTCATGAATATGGTTAATTCTGGTTCCAAGGGAAAATTGATTAATTTATCGCAAATGACGGCGTGTTTAGGACCACAGGATATTGACGGGAAACGGGTACCTTATGGCTATTCAAATAGGACACTGCCTCATTTTGTACAATTCAGTGATGGTGCAGAAAGTAGAGGGTTTGTACAGGGTTCATTCAAAGAAGGATTGAATCCTCTTGAGTATTTCTTTCATGCAATGGGTGGTAGAGAAGGTCTTATTGATACTGCTGTAAAAACATCAAGTACTGGTTATATTCAAAGAAAACTAATGAAAGCATTAGAAGATATGATAGTATCATGGAGTTATTCTGTAAAAGATGCAAATTCTAATATTGTGCAGTTCATTTACGGAGACGATGGTGCTGAAGGTTCTACAATTGAACATCAAGGAATTGATATATTGAATATGAGTATCGATGAGATTAATTTAAATTACGGTTTTGAATTAGAAGATTCGTGGCTAAAATGTTTGAATTCTAAAACTGCTAAAAGGATGTCAAAATCGGGTGTAAAAGATCGACTCAAATCTTATTTGGATACATTCATAGAAATGAGAAGATATTTCATTGAAGATATTTCACAAGGAGCACCTGAATCTGATATAGCACAATCAATAAATGTGAAAAGACTTTTGGACTATATTCCATATGATAAAAAATTCTCAACTGATTTGGATCCTATTACTATTTTAGATGAATACGATGAACTACTTAAAAGATGTTCAATGTCTTCATTAAATCCTGGAAATTGGATGCTTAAATTTCTCATTTATTGTGTTGCAGGACCTAAAGAATTAATATGTAATCGTAGATTATCAAAGGAGTCATTCTACAAATTCATAGAATTACTTGAAAGTAAATATCGTTCTAGTCGTGCAGAACCAGGTGAAGCAGTTGGACCTATTGCTGCTCAAAGTTTAGGAGAACCTTGTACACAATTGACATTAAATACATTTCATCAAGCAGGTGTATTGTCAAAATCAAATGTTACAAGGGGTGTTCCTAGATTGCAAGAACTATTTCATTTGAGTAAATCACCTAAGAACCCATCATTGACGGTTTATTTAAATGAACCTTACAAATATGATAAGGAGATGACACAAAAAATTGGTTCAGAATTAGAATTAACTTTATTGAGAGACATTGTATTGGAGACATCAATATATTTCGATCCAGATGATTCGAAAACACGTGTGAATGATTATGATCAAAAATTAATCGACTTTTACAAAGAATTTGAAGAACTTGTATCTTCTGATGAATTGATCTTATCTAAATGGCTTATGAGATTGAAGTTCGATAAGAAGAAGATATTATCTAAAAATCTTGAAATGGAAGATATATTCTACACAATTACATCTTTCTTCAAACAAGACATTCATTGTATTTATACTGATGATAATTCAAATGAATTGATTATGAGAATCAGAATTAAGTTCAATAATAAAAAAGGAGAAGTCGAAGATACTTCTCAAAGTCTTAGAATGATTGAGAATACAATGTTAGATACAGTTGTTATCAAAGGTGTAGCAGACATTCAAAATGCAATGCTTCGATGTGATAAAAGAGGTGGTTTTATTAATGAATCTGGAAAATTTGAGCAAGTAAATGAGTGGATTCTTGATACAGATGGATCTAATTTCTTAGACGTACTAACACATCCTGCAGTAGATAGTTCAAGGCTTATATCGAACGATATTCATGAATCATATCACGTATTGGGGGTTGAGGCTGTAAGAACTTTATTAATAAGAGAAATTCTTGAAGTTATTGATGATGCTTCAGATGTAGACAGACGACATGTAAGTATGCTTGTTGACATGATGACATATCGTGGAGGGTTAATATCAATTGATAGAAATGGAATGAAATTAACAGAAGCAGGTCCTCTCGCGAAATGTTCTTTCGAAGAAGCAGATCAGCAACTCTATAAGGCTGCTATATTTGCGGATTATGATAATCTAGAAGGTGTATCTGGGAATATTATGCTTGGACAAGTACCACCTTGTGGAACCGGTGTAGTTGATATTCAATTAGATGAAGAGAAATTTAGTAAGTATTTGTCACAATCTAGAAAATATTATAACCGTAACAATTTCAAAACAAAATTGAATGATATACCTGAAGTACCTAAAAATACTGAGGAATATTGTGATGATATCGGATTTGATTTTGATAGTTAGATAATAAACGCGTAATATTTCAATTAATATGTTTTTTTTAAAACAAACAATATTGCTTAAAAGTAATAACTCAAAATAATTTATAGACCAATAAAAAAAATGTCGGAAATGAATACTAGAGCTCCTAAGAATACTTGGAAAGCAATAAGAAGTTACGGAATTGTATTAGTAAGAAGAAATCTTGATCAATATGAATATTTAATGGTGTGTCGTAGAAATACCTTTTCTTTTGTTGATTTTGTTTTAGGTAAATACAAAGAAAATGATATGCAATATGTTATGCAACTTATTCTAAACATGACTTTTACTGAAAGAAATACAGTTAGAAGTGGTGATTATAAGAATATGTGGGAAAGATTGTATGTTAAAACCCGAAAACCCGAGGGTGTGTTCTATGATCAAGTAAAAAGTAAATTTGATAGATCTAAAGATAAAATTATTTATTTAGAATCTAAATTACCTTGTTTATGGAAATATCCCGAGTGGGGGTTTCCAAAGGGAAGAATAAATACAAATGAAGATTCTATCGAATGTGCAAAAAGAGAATTATATGAAGAAACGATGGTAAGGCCCGAATCTTACAAAATTGATATGTCTATAAAACCATTCGAAGAGGAATTCATAGGTACGAATGGACATAAATACAATAATCGTTTTTATATAGCATTTGTTGATGGTAAATGTGATGCATATTTGGATACGAATAACACAAGTCAAGTTAGAGAAATAAGTCAAATAAGGTGGTTTAATTTTTCAAAAGCATCAAGAATAGTAAGATGTCACGAACATTCCAAAAAATATTTTTTAAAGGAATTAAATCGATTACTTACTAAAAAAATGTTTGCGTCATCTAATTATGAATCTAATATTTTTCATTCAAATAGCTCTCGTCATAATAATACTAATGGGAATATACTTTACTAACAAACAATTATTTACAATTGAAGCCTTTACAGGTTCAAAATGGGATGATTACATGACAACTAAAATATCAGGAGTTACCTGGAAGTATAATGGCCCAACAACTCGCGTTGAATACGAATTCGATGAAAATCATCCATCTGGAAAAAAAACTAGAATGGCACCTGTAACATGGAATTCTTTCCAAACAAAATCACTTAAGTGTAATATGTAAAAACATATATTATATGGAGTTTACTTCCAATGGTACTGAAACAGTTAATAATGCTGCACCTGTAGAAGATTTCTTGGATGAAGATAAACCAATTTCTGGACAATCGTATTGTTGTTTGTCCTTTCTTTCACCGGAAAAGGTATTGCAGAAAAAAGAGGTGTTTTTCGTTAAAGAATTTTTTAATTATCTTAATTTGCCAGATATTGAGAATTTAGAGAACAAATATGAAGATTTTATCGCACTTAAAGAGCAGGAAGTCACTACTAAATTCAAAGAGGTTGTTGGTGGAAGTACATGTGTACGTGGATTAAAAGTAAGAGGTGTATACGATACACGAAAAGAAGCAGACGTACGTGCACAAGTATTGCAACGTTTAGATAGAAGTCATCATGTTTATGTTGCTCAGGTAGGATATTGGTTACCATGGGATCCAAATCCTGATAATGTTCAAGAATCTGAATATTTGGAAAAAGAACTAAATACTCTTATGAAGCAATATAAATCAAATGAAGTTCAAAGAGATATGTTTTATGCTGAACAAGTAAGAGAATACAAGAATAATGCTGCAAAAAATAACGCTGAAAAAGAAAATGCCGAATCAAAATCTACAGATGTTAAAATTGTAGACTCTGAAACAGTAACTGAAGAAACACCTCAAGATAATTAGTAAACACTAAGCTAACTATAATGAATTTATACGCCCACCTATTCTTCCACCTGTTCTTTTCTTTATAATGTTAATATACTCAAGATAACAATAAGATTGTAATCTATTTCTTTGTGTTGGTGCCCATGTATTTGATATAGGCACAAACCCTCTAAGATTTATATTACCTGAGTTTTTTATTATATAAAACTCTTTGTTCAATTTTATGTATTTATCTTCAACAGACATATATGCTATGTCTTTCCATTTATTTACAATATTTTCAATAGAAGTAATTCTTGATCTAATCAAAAAATGAGTGAACATATAACTCATTCTTCTACAAAAATTTTTTAGACGGTGAGTATATATAGATACTAATGATTCAGTTGATATGAGTGGAAATAATTTTACAGGTGGTTCAAAATCAAGTATATCTTTATTGTATTCTTCCATCATCCCATAATGTTGCTTAAGCTTCTTTAAATTATTTGAATATTGGTTATATTTGTGTTTTGCACGGCGATTATTTATACGAGATATTGCAGTGAATTTGCAACTCACCGAAAAACCCGTACCTCTACCATATAATATTATCTTTGAACCTATACCAAATTTAGATGATACCTTTTTCCATCTCCCAAAAGCATGTCCTAGTATATAACCTTTTTTGTCTATTAGTTTGACTCTAGCCTCTCCATAATTTTCTAGTTCCCAATATAAACTCATTTTAGATTTTTCATTTACTTTTACTAAAAATATATAAGGAATCATTGTATTTGAATCCTTATTTGGTATTTGTAAGCTACCATAAGAATCAAGTAAATTTCTATTTTCTCTTTCTTTACGATCTTTTAATAAGTTTTTTTCCATAATTTTTATTTCATTTCGCAATAGTTTTGCTTGTGCTTTAAAATGTTCTGCTTCTGGACTTACTACAAATATATTACTTAATCCAACCACATTACTTACAAGAACAGGAAATAGATATACCAATTTTTTAAATAACATCTATTAAATTAACCATTTATGTTTATTACTCATTTGTAGAAAGACATATTCTTAACATATAATTATCAATAGCAATTATACTAAAAAATATACCACAAGAACACACAATCGTCAATATAATATATAAGTCTTTTTTCTGTTTGAAAAAAATAATTAGTAATAAAATTAGTACAACAAATAGAAAAAATATACAAATACGTTTATATAATGAATAAATAGTTAGAGGTGACTTTTCAGATTCCAAATTAGTAAATACAATAACATTTTGTCTACATATCACACATTTAGGATCGCGTTTTTTAATATGCCATTCAACATAGCATGTTTCACATATATGATGATTACAAGATAGATTAATAAAAATGAAGTTGTTACTACTTTCGATATCATCATCTTCTTCTGAATTTTTTGTTACGAAACAAATAGGACACGTATATATCATATCTTCTTAATAACTTCATATTTACTATATTGATTTCTTGTTAATAATTATTCTATTTAAATATGTTGAACCCATTGTATGTTTTCGAAACCCTTTTTGGTTCAGATATCGTTCATAATATTACTGAATTTACACAAAACCCGTTTATTGAAAGTCGTATAACAAGAGTCAATGCTATATTAAACGAGTTAGATAAAGTATACGATACATTCTCTCTATATACCAAAAGGGAAATAACAGAATTATACAATGATATACTCAAAATTCAGAAAAAGGGAAAAGATATTTCAGAAATACGAGAAGATATATTAGAAATTCATGAGGATATATCAGATTTATACGATGAACTTAAGAATGTTAGTGATTATGAACTAATGAAATTTAAACCGAGAGTTTGTACAAAGTTTGTTCTTGAAAAACATTTAATGTGGTATTTTAACGATAGTAAACATTATACTGTAGCAAAACAGCTTTATAATGAATGTTTACAATTGAATTTGATGTAAATATACACTTAATTAATTGTTAAAATGGAAAATACAGAACATGTGAATGTAAAGTCGATGGTCGATTTGCACGTATATGCACAATGTATGTATCAGAACGTGGTTGTATAATTAAGATTCTTAATTTTTTTATAAATAATTAGTATAATGAAAGGTTATTTACCAATTATCTTAACAATTATTTTAATAAGTATGTTAATATTTATTATAAATAATACAAGACCAAAGATAAGTATTTTAATATTAAGTTATGATAGACCAGAAAATTTAGATAAATCATTACCTATACTAAATAATTATCGTCTAATAGATGAAATAATTGTATCTCATGGAAGTAAACAACATTATAAAGAATTTAATTTTAGTAAGGTAAAAAATATACAAGATTTTGAAAATAACAAATTATATGGTGCTGCAAGACGATGGTCAAATATAGAATATATAAATAATAATATAGTATTATTTTTAGACGATGATATGTTACCTAGTGAATATCTAATAGCAAAAAGCTATTTCGTTTTATTAGTAAATTATTATAAAAATACAATTTACGGCACAATGAGAAGAAATTGTAATAATACTGGCTATTCTTTTTTAAATAAAAAAACGAATGATTATGATACTATATTAACACCTTTTTTGATGTGTAAAAAACAACTAGTTATAGATTATTTAAATATCAACTTTAATGAAAATAAAAAATGGTTGATAGAACACAATGGCAATGGTGAAGATTTAGCATTTAATATATTTATAAGAAATCATTACAATGAGAAACCGTTATATATATCAGGTAATTATGAAGAATTAAACAACTCAAATGGATATTCATCCATGTCTAAACATTATAATGAACGAAATGAATTTTGTAAAAGATATAGTTAAAATTAATTGTTTTGTAAAAATGATTGCGTTTTTTTTATAGTATTGTTAAAAATACATACAATATGTCGTTTTTATTAGACAAACCAATAATAAACATTCCGCCATCTGAGCCATATTACAGCTGGTTGAGAGAGATTTACATTGTATTACAATTTAGTTTACCTGTTTCAGACCATGATATTAGTAATTATGATAAGATAATAAAACTAAAAAAGAATACAAAAAAATTCAAAAGAATTGTCGATAAAATAGAAAAAAGTTATATTACAAGCTCTATCAGTGCTGATATCTCCACTAAAGAATATAATTTTATTGATTGTTTCCAACACCCATTTCAACGAGAATTTTCTATGTATTTAGTAAGTTCAAATGATTTATACGACGAAAGTAATACTCCTAGACAGAAATTTAAATACTATATGAAAGTTTTAGCAGAACTAAGTAAATCTTACCTTTATTATAAATATAAAGGCATGCCGTATACAGAATGGAATTTGTTATGTCTTTATATCTTGTCAAGTCACTATTTTGATAAAATAGAAAATACTTTGGAAAGTCAGATGAATTTATCTAAAAAGTCTTTAATGTTGTTTAAGATTGACTTTTATAAAAGTATTATTGCTGGAAGAACATCATCAAAGAACTATGCATATTGGATAGGAAATGTTCCAATGGTTTTTGATATGAATATTATATGGAGTAAAAAATTTGGGAGTTGGGATGCTGAAGAAAATACGAATCCCCAATTTAACAAAAAAGACATTTTGTATAAACGTCTTGAACAATCAAAAAGAGAGTTACGTGATTTTACTAATAACGAGAAATTACGCAAAGTTGTTTCTGATTTATTTCAGTCACAAAGTAAATATATTTCGTTAATCCGTGACCGATATATTCTAAAAGGTATTATAACAGAAATGAAAAACGATATAGAATTTTGGGATGACAAAGATTGTATTGGTGTAAAACTTCAAAATATTACTTTAAATATGCCAAACACTGAACTATTACAACTTGCTGAGAATTACCTCGAGGACGAACATTTTGAGAATTACTTTCAAAAATTTCTAAATAAAGAAGACAAAAAAGGACTCAAAAAAATTATCAAATTATTCTCACCTAATGACATAAAACACAATGTAAGTAATAAAAAAAAGACTGACCAATTATTTGAATTATTTAAACAAAAAGGAACAGAGAATGAAGTAAATACGATCGGCAAATTGCCATCTGACAACTTAAAAATAATTTATGAATACGCAAATATTTAAATGGTTATTACAATGCAACCTATAGTATACTTAATTATACCATTTTTTTAATGTTTTCATTTTGCTAATTTTATTTGAAAACATTACAAAATTAAAATGAATTAGATATGGACTTATTTTTGTCTTATTTCTTTCTTCATAGTAATATTTGCCGTTTGGATATAACTCAATTGGTAACATCTCGTAATTTATCATATTACGTTTTTTATTTACAAAATGCTGATCGTTAGGGTAATTTATGGACGTATCTATGTCGAACATTTTTTTGGTTTTAGCATTCGATTTAATTGCTAAAAACCCAGAACATATCTCACCCGTCATGTTTTTACCTTTCCATTCACATTGTGCTAACATATCAAGATCTTTATTTTTTGTTAATTTTTCATAACAATATGTAATAAATCTACTATCTTCTACTACAATATCACCATCTATATATATTACTATATCCGATAGATCTAATTGTTCTCTTATAGATACTATTTTTTGTATTGTTACAAGAGACCAATTTTTATCACAGTATCTTGATGTTTCTTTGCATATATCTCCAAGTGATTGAACTTCTTCATAATTTTCACTTTTCAAAGTATTATAACATGTTTCATCAATTGTAAATATTTTAACAGGACATTTTATATTAATTCTATCAATTGATTTTATACAATTTTTTGTAATATTTAGATATGGAGTATTTGTTATTGTAATCAATTTAACTTTATCATAAAATCCTGGAAAAATATTGTCAAAATTAATTGGCCAAAAAAAGGGAACATTTCTACAATCAGACCACATTGTACTGCGACGAATCATGCTTTCTTGTGATTCTCTAGGATAATTATTCATTATTAATCTACCAAAATTGTACTTAGTGTGTAGCATCTTCTCATAAACATTGTTTAAATATGTATCGTTTATTTCAGAGTAATCCGTTGTATATAAAACAGGAAGATCTTTTAATTTATTTTCCATATTTGTATTTCTTTCAATTATTGGAATTGCACCACAATAAAGTGATTCCCAATGACGATGAGTATCTATACCATTTCCTTCTGGACTAATAACAAATTTTGATCTCAATAGTCTTTCATAGAAATTATCTAGTGCTATCTTGGTATTTCTAATATTGTTTTTGGTTATATTTTCAATTACTTTTTTTCTAGAGAAGCAATCTTTTTTACGTCTTTTTTCATCCATTGTAGGACTAAATGAAGAAGATACAATAAGACTTTTGTTATTTTTTTTTTTACTTATAATATCATACAACATTTTTGGCGAACATCTATGTGATATACCTATTGGTTCATCTACCATAGCATCATCCCCTCGTTTATCCGTTCTATCAGATGAACTATTATATATAATATTTTCCATACTTAAATATGATGATTCTTGCCATTCTTTTAAAGTCATAATCAATTTGTTATTTTGTTCGATATCAATCGTACTAGTAACATAAGAAGTCATTCTTTTATTTATTATTATAATAGACTATTCTTATTAAAAAATATTTTATTGTAATATAAATTAAAAAAATGATTATAAATCAATTATAATACTAAAACGATAGTTAGTCTACATGGGGTTTGAGTTTCAAATAATAGATTGGTTTTCAAGAGATGAAACTATACAATCTGAAAATGATGAAGACAATTCCGATGGAGATAACGCTCAACCTATATGGGATGAAGAAAACAAATTTAAAAAGAATAATAAACCACCTGAAGAATGTATTAAAAATCAATATGCAATCTACATGACAGGTAAAACATCTGAAGGAGAAACTGTAAATGTTAAAATACTTAATTTTACACCTTTCTTTTGGATAGAACTACCATCGGAATTCAAAAAACACCAAAAAGATACTTTACTTGAAGGTCTGCGATCTTTATTATACAGTAATGTTCAAGGTGAATTATTAGTAGACAGATGCAGCGTTCGCAAAAAATTTAAATTTAGAGATTATCAATGGAACAAACCAAAGCGGTTTATACAACTTGTCTTTAAAAGTCAAAAAACGTTAAAACAACTTTACTATAAACTAAAGGATCCAGTCACGATTCATGGTGTTGTAAAGTACTATAAATTCAATATATACGAAAAGAATATAGATCCTATACTTAGATTCATTCATATACGGGAGATAAAACCCGTTGGATGGGTAACATTAGATAAATATTCTAAGCAAAAAGAAGGATACAACACATATGCAAAACACAAATTTCAAGTAGACTGGAAAGATGTGAATCCTAGTGAAACAACAAGTATTGGTAAATTAAGGATTGCATCTTTTGATATTGAAGCTGATTCAAGTCATGGTGATTTCCCAATTGCTAAAAAGGATTATTATAAATTAGGACAAAACATATGTGAGATGATTAAACTATTGAAAAAAAGAGGAAAGACTGTAACTCCTACACACATTTCTAAGTGGATAACGTCTGCATTTAGACACTATGATGATAGAAGTCCTAAATATGATTCTGATATTCTTGATAAGATAAAAGTGATATATCTTAAAAATAAACATGAACTAGACTTAAGATCTATATATCAAATTGAGCAAGAATGTTATGAAGCAATTGATTTAAACGATATCAATAAAACGACTGCAAAACTTGTTCGTATATTTAATAAAAATCTACCTAGTGTTGAAGGTGATAAAGTTATTCAAATTGGTACTGTTTTAACTGATTACGGAACAGGAAACATAACCAGACATATCGTAACCTTAGGAACATGCGATAAAATCAGCGGTACTCAAGTTGTAGAATGTAAAACCGTAAAACAATTGTATGTAGAATGGATAAAATTCATAAAACAACAAGAACCCAGTGTTCTTACCGGTTATAATATATTTGGTTTTGATTTCAAATTCTTATGGGAATGTGCAGAAGAATACAATTGTGTTTCAGAATTAAAATCAATAGGACCTATACGCAATCATGATAGTAAATTACTACATAAAGAATTACAATCATCTGCACTTGGTCAAAATCATCTCTATTATTTAGATACCCCTGGAATAATTCTAGTTGATTTAATGAAAGTCATACAAAGAGAACATAGTTTGTCTTCTTACAAATTAGATAATGTTGCAGTTGACTTCATAAATGGTATTATTACAGGTATATTAGATTCAGGACGTGACGATGTATTGCGTGTGTCTACTAAATCTACATTTAGTCTTCAGAAAGGTCAATACATTATGTTTCAAAAATCAAGTATTATTGGAAAAGAAAATATTGATAGCAAACGACTTGTAGTAGATTTTTCACCAAATGAATGGATAGAAGTAGAAGGTAAACATCATTCATTTGATGAAGAAACATTATTCGCTAAAAAATCGTACCTATGGGCGGTTGGCAAAGATGATGTATCGCCACAAGATATTTTCAGATTACAAAATGAGTCTTCTGCTGGACGTGCAAAAGTTGCTAAATATTGTGTTCAGGATTGTGAGTTATGTATTCATTTAATGCAAAAACTAGAAATTATTGCAAATCATGTTGGTATGGGCAATGTTTGTTTGGTTCCATTGTCGTATTTATTTATGAGAGGACAAATGATAAAAACATTGAGCCTTGTATCCAGTGAATGTAGAAAAGATGGATATTTGATTCCTGAATTACCAAAACCACCCGAAGATGTAAAAGAAAGTTATGAAGGTGCAGAGGTATTAGAACCAGTACCTGCAATTTATCTTAATAATGATCCAGTAAGTGTTTTAGATTATGGGTCTTTATACCCATCATCAATGATAGGAAACAACATCAGTCACGATACGATTATCAAATCGCAAGAATATTTGGGCGATTCGGGTGCAAAATTATTGAAAGATATGAATATTGAGTATACAGATGTTACTTATGATAATTATTTAACCATTCAAAAAGGAAAATCTTGGATTAAGAAGGTTCATCCTACAGAGAAAACTGTAACATGTCGATATATTCAACCCCCTTTAGATAAAGACGGAAACACAATAGATAAAAAAAGAGGAATTTTGCCTAGAATCTTAATGAAACTTCTTGCTGCAAGAAAAGCAACTAGACAAATGATTAAAACTGAAAAAGATCCGTTTAGGATCTCTGTTTTAGATGGTTTGCAATTAGCATACAAAATCACTGCAAATTCATTGTATGGTGGTGTTGGAGCAGCAGTAAGTGCATTGTATTATAAAGATATTGCAGCATCAACAACTGCAACAGGAAGAGAACATCTATATTTAGCAAAAGATTATGTGAACAAACATTATCCAGATGCGGAAGTAGTTTATGGAGACACTGATTCAATATTTGTAAATTTTAAATGCCGTACTGAAACTGGAAATATGATGCCACCAAAGGAGGCTTTACAAGCGTCAATTGATAAATCTATAGAAGTTGAAAAAGGCATTCAACCATTGCTCAAATATCCTCATAAGTTAGAATATGAGAAAACGTTCACACCGTTTATATTATTCAGTAAAAAGAGATACATTGGTAATAAGTATGAGTTTGATATAAACTCTTACAAACAGTCTAGTATGGGTGTTGTAACGAAACGCAGAGATAATGCACCAATTGTAAAATATACATATGATGGTATTATTTCAAGAATAATAAATCAGCAAGATATACCAGAGAGTATAGTATTTCTTAAAGAAACTATAAAAAAGATATTAAATGGTGATTTTGGTATAAATTACTTTATTATCACAAAGAGTTTGAGATCAGAATATGCGAATCCCGAACAAATTGTTCATAAAGTGTTAGCAGATAGGATGGCCCAACGCGATCCAGGAAATAAGCCACAATCAAGTGATAGGATACCTTACGTTTATATTTATAACAAATCATTTAATAAAAAATCTTTACAAGGTGAAAGAGTTGAGCATCCAAATTATATATTGCAGCATAATTTACCTATTGATTATTTATTCTATATCACAAATCAAATTATGAAACCCGTTTGTCAGATTTATGGATTGGCTCTAAACCATTTGGAAGGTTATTCAAAGAAAGATTCTTATTGGAAAAATCTAGAGAATGAATACAAAGGAAAGGGTTATACAACTTCAGAGATAAGAGAACGTGTTATGAAGAAAAAAGCAGAAGAGGCACAGAAATTGTTGTTTGAACCTATTGTCAAAAATGTAACAACAAAAAGAAAGGCATCTGGAGAAGGTTTATTAAAAGGTCAAAAACAAATAACAAGTTTCTTCACAAAAAGAACAAATTAAGAGAGTACTACAAAAATTTTTTATTTAACAAAAATGATTTTGCTAATGTAAATAATATGAAATACTAAGTAATAATGGAGTCTGCTTTTATTCATAATAATTTAACATTAAAAAGATCAAATAGCCATAATACATTATGTTACATGAAAAGGTCAAATAGTCGTATTTTATTAAAGGATTTAATGAATAATCTAAAAAAAAGCAATAGTCATAATTCATTAAAGAATTTGTCTGAATTAGAAGAAGAAGAGAAGACAACTGTTTTTAAAAACTTGTATTCTAATTTAAAAAAAGGTACTAACCAAAATACAGTAAAAACATTAAATGAATTAGAAGACGATGAGAATACTATAATCAATGATATAATTGAACCAGTATCATTTGAATGTGGAAATAAATTAACAGATTATGTTGAAAATGGTCATAGTATAGATATTTTTGGTGATGATTATCCTATCCGAAATGCAATGTTACTATTATTGTATACATCTTTTAGTAAAATTAAAGAATTTCCCAAATTACTTAAAAATAATGATAATAGTATTAGCTTTTCTTTGTTTGTGGAATTTTTAGCACCAATCTTAGTGAACACTGTTATGAAAAATTTGATAGGAACAGGTATTCATGAGTTTCTTCATCAAACTATATACAAAATTCACTAAATACATAGCTAACTAGATACTCAACCCCTTATTTGGACATACATTCTATTGTACATATATATCCCTTACATATACATACCTTGCACATATATACCCCTTATACATAATTTCCCTTATTTGGATATACATGATCTTGTACATATAATTCAAATACTGATCTTACAGTATTAATTCATATAAGATATCTCAAGGAAGATTAAATACATTTTTTAATTAAATAAACATTATGAAAGTGTTGGTAGAAAATTCTGGAATACAACTAACAATTGAATCATTAAACGATAGTATAGAGTCGTCTATTTCTTTGAGACAAGTAAACAATGTTGCAGAAAATGCGATGAAAGAATTAATAACACTAATCAATTATAAAGAAATTTATAATAGTGAACAATACGAAGAAAATGATAATAACGAACAAAACAATTATAGTGAACAAGATGAAGAAAACGATGAAAGTGATGAAAGCGATGAATCTTGTAGCGAAGATGATGACGATGACGATGAACTTGGTAGTGATGATATAATTGATTTAGAAAATAAAAATAAAGAATGGGAAGAAAATTGTATTAATATTAAAGAACTTATTGTAAAAGAAGATAAAAAAAGATTGAAAGATTTCATATCTACTATAAATGATGTAAATACACCAATAATAATCAAAGGACTTAAAAAAAATCAAAGAGAATGGTCTTTTAAATTTTTTAAATCATTAAATAAGGATTCTATTGATGTTACAACTTGGTCTATGAAAGTGAATCAAGAAAGGGTTTTCTACATAAAACTAGATTAAAATATTTTGTCTCTGAATAATACGATGATAGCAATGATAATGAATAAAATAATAATAGATATTACAGCAGAAAGAATACCACGAGACTTTCTTAATGACATTGTACAGCAAGCACGTAAAGTATTATCTATGTCTTCTTCGTCGTATTGAAGTAATACTTCTTCATCCTTTTTTATTTTAGAATCATTCTTGTAAGGTACATTTTTCTCAACAATATATTCTTTATCGTTTATATTGAATTTTAATGTGGCCATGCATGTTTTTGTAACTTCATCACACAAACTGCTAACCACTTTTGAATATATTAATTTTTCAGCTGGTTTTACTAAATTATAAATGGCATATGATGTAGAACCTATGAATGATAATATTAAAATTACAATTGATGCAATGCATACTATGCGAATTGTTTTAGCGTCTTTTGTCATTTGTTCTTCCGTTAAAGAGGCTACTCCCGTCATAGTTACTAAAGGTGGTATTGTTTGCTCAACAGATGGTGGTAATACAGTAGGTGGTACACCTTCGGCAGGTATCGATGGGGGAACTGGTTCTTGTACAGGTGTTGTTTCCGCAGGAGCAGGGACGCCTTCAGCAGGAGTAGGGACGCCTTCAGCAGGAGTAGGGACGCCTTCAGCAGGGGCAGGGACGCCTTCCTCAGGGGCAGGGACGCCTTCCTCA
>CEUA01042855.1_pt1 | contig 19896 bp, 27 predicted proteins | sample 361541 | NCBI WGS metagenome assembly CEUA01 (sample SAMEA2623079, study PRJEB7988) | marine metagenome | isolation source: saline water (ENVO:00002010), including
CTCATTAACTGTACTTTCAGCAGTATTCCAATAAGCATAGGCATAACCGCTTGTTTCAAAAGAGCTACCACCGTCATTAGAAAACCTTACACTAGGATACCCATAACCCTGTCCTTGAAAATCACTATACACTAAAAAGTGAACACCATAATCTGCTAAGTTTGTGAAATCTACATATAAAATACTTTCAGAATAATCAGAGTCATTAACAGTTTGCGTTTGTATTAACTCTAAAGTACCCCTTTGCGAAAGTCCTTGCCATTGTCCATAAGTAGTTAATTCATTTATATCTTGTGGCGTAAATATTCCTGTATTACTCATCTCTTAAATCCCAACTTGTAGTATCTTCGTTCCAATCATAATACTTATTATCATCAGGCATATCTACTGGTGCTTTCCAAATCCATTTAGTTTCATCTAATACCCAACTGTCATAAGGTTTAGGTGCAATAAATACATCATTGGTTTCATCATAAGTATAACCTATGCCTGCATAGTTACCTCTAAAAGCAGTTCCACTATCACTATGTGCATTAGCACTTGTGTTATAAGAAGTTCTTTTACAAGTCTTACCCCTGAAGTTTCCATATTCAATTTCCCAATCAGTTCCTTTACCCTCATCTTTACCAACTATTACTTCAGTTACTATATTGTTTTCATCTAAAAATGCGTAATGAGCCATTATATTGATACCGTTCCTGTTCCTGCTGTAAAAGAAGTTATTTTATATCCACCACTTGTTGCAGTAGATGAAGTTAAACCTGCACCAATTCCTAATGTGTAAATTTCAGGATATTTTACAATTACTATTCCACTACCTGCTGTACCACCTGCACCATAATAGTAACTTCCGCCACCGCCTCCACCACCTGTGTTAGCTGTGCCTACTTTTCCTGCTTGGCCTGTTCCTGCGTCTGACCCATTTCCGCCACCTCCAGTACCACCACTACCGCCTGCACTTCCTGTACCGTTTCCGCCACCACCACCGCCTGCTCTCTCAACAGAGCTACCAGTAATGGTAGAAGCTACACCGTCGCCACCTTGACCTGCACCGTCAGTACCGCCTACTTCTCCAGCACCACCACCGCCACCTGAAACGCCAGTAGGACTAGCTTCTCCTGCATAACCTTGATTTCCTATTTCTGTACCACCTGAGCCTGATTGCATAGAAGCACCACCGCCTGAGCCACCTACACCACCACCACTAGTTGTAGCATATTTAACACCTTTACCACCACCGTTTGAAGTTATTGTAGAGAAAACACTATTGCTACCTGCAACACCGTCTGTAACTGAGCCACTTCCACCAGTACCACCTGCTCCACCTGCTCCAACAGTAACTGTGAATGAAGTTCCTTGTGCAATTTTTAATGTATTTTCTGCGCTTGCACCACCGCCTGAAGTTCCTGCGGAAGTTCTATAACCACCAGCTCCGCCTCCTGAACCAATATCTGAACCTCCTCCACCGCCACCTGCGATTACTAAGAAATTAAATTCTATTTCAGCTTTTATTGGATTGTATTTTCTAGGTAAACCTCCAAAAGATTGAGTTGGTGCGTTTCCTGTATATCCGAATTCTTGTTTACTTGCCATAATTACACCACCTTATACAATGTAAAAGTACCACTAACAATATTTCCACTTTCCATATAGAACTGCATTCCGTCAACTGCTGAAGCAACACGAAACGCACCGCCACCAGTCATTGACATTAAGTTTCCGCCACCGTCTCTGTTTACATTTTCTGTCGTCCAAAATGTAAATTCCGAACTATTGTTGGCGTTGTAAAAGTACATAACCCCATTTGCAGTTTCTTGGTCTTGGTCGCCAATATTTTCATCTGATAATTTTGCTTGTGCTTGATTGTAAGCATACCCATTTTGATTAGCAGAATAAGTTTTTAATTTTCTTCCTGAAAAGTTATAGTTATTACCTGTATTTGCACTACCACTTTCTGTAACTCTCATATATGGTTTTTTGTCATTAACTGAACCTTGCCAATTAGTATAAGTAAGCATATAAACATCATCAGTATTAATAGCGAAATCAATACCTGAACTACTACTACTACCACCACCAATAATGATACTTGCAGCTGCTGTTGAAACTGTATATGTATCTACTTGGGCTAAACTACCTGCCATTAATCTCTCCTCAATCCATATATTTGACAACTAAATGAAGTCATAGCATTTCCATTATCAGGAAAAAAATTAATACCTGTAATAGAAGTTTTAACTTTAAGAACTGCAATACAATCCATACCAAACTCTCCACTTGAAACACCTGCTACATTTTGGATACTAATAAATGTATATTTAGTACTGTCAAAAGGATTGTAAACCCAAGATACTGAATAAGCTCCCTGCGTACTTGCCTCTCCAAAACTTCTAAAATAATCTTGATTTGTTTGACTACTATCATCAAAAGCTGCCCAAGACCTTAGGTTTTCTCTAGCATGGTCGTAATTGCTACTTGTAACAACACTTCCGCTTGAATTTATAAACCTACCCTCTATTGAAGTTTCACTAGAAATTCCTGCTTGATTAGTTACTATTTTATAAATATCATAATCTGCTGAAAATACATCTGTAACTGAAACGCTTGTAGTAGAACTAGCAGTAGTATCACTTAATAATCTTAAATTACTCATAGCTGTTTAATCCCATAAAGTTTAAATACCCCACTTGCAATATCACCACTACCGTCCATAAAAATTCTAAATCCGTCCACTATGCCTGTTTGGTCATACATACCACCACCAAAACTACTTTTATAATAACCACCGTCATTAATAATTGATGTTTGGTTTGTATTGAAAGTATAAGTTGCACTATTTCCTGCATTGTAAATATAAATATAAAAATTAGATTTTTCATTAGTTGCATTACCCGATTTTCTTGTTATGTCCATTTGTGAAGAAGTATTTGCATAGCTTTCTTCTTCAGTACCATTAGCAGTTAAACTAAAAAGCGCCCTATGATAATCTGAACTTGTAATAAAACTACCACCAACACTAACTCTTAAAGAAAAATCTTTATCATCACTATCGCTAACTGCATTAATTATTTCTAATTTATGAACATCATATTTATCTTCTTTTATAGCAGTAAAATCAACTTGTGCTACATCACTTGATATAGTTTGAGTTTGTATATGTTCTAATGTTCCACCCCATTCGCCAACGGCTTGAAGATTTAATGCGTCAGCAGGTGTAAATACACCACTATTCTTTAATTGTTGATTTGGAAAAACCCCTGTATAAGAGTAAGCCATAACTTACCCCTTATGTTATCTCTAATATACTTGCGAAAGCAATTAAATCGCCCGAAGCTGCTCCACCTGTTATCTTTATACTGTCGCCATTTTCTAAAAACATTTTATCACTACCAGTAATAGATAATGTTGAATCTGCTGGAACAGTTATTGTACTTGCAACTTGTGTATCAGCTGTTGCTGAAGAATCACGAATTACAACAGTAACAGTATCATCAGCGCTTCCGTCAATATTAGTTACTCGTAAAGATACAAGTACAGCAATTGCACCTGAAGCTGAACAAGTATATAAAGTTTGCTCAGAGCTTGTTATTGCTAACCTTGCATTTTTATATGTTTCTGCCATATATTATTTCCCTCTCTATCCTAAAGCCAATATTAAACCAACACTTGCACCAGCTGCTGCATTCAAGGTACCACTTGAAGCTGTTAAATTTGTTCCAGCCATAGCTGTTGCTAAGTCTGCAATGCTTTCTTTTTTTGGATTATTACTATCATCTGCGTCTATTATTACAATACTATCATTAGCAACAGTAACCGCACCTGCGCTTAAACCATTAGGCGTAAATGTTAAAGTTGAACTAAATGCACCTGAAGTTGCAGTTGCACCACCCGATAAACCGCCTGTTGCGTTAGTAGTAATTGTAACGCCTGTAATGTCGCCGTCACCTATGTATGAAGCCCAACTTGACCCGTCATAATAAGTTAATGTATTTGTATCTTTCAAATATGCAAACATTCCTTCTTCAGGCGAACTGACTGCACTACCTCTAGCTGAACTATCAGCAAAGGTCATTATTACTTGTTCTTGTATGTAATTATTAAAATCAGAAGCAGATACTAAATCTCCTGTTGTCCATACTTTAAATCCACTAGGCATTAAAAATTCTCCTCATTGTTATAAATATAATCTTAGCACTAAGTATAAGCAAATCTTGTACCCTCTCCAATTTTTGCTTGTCCTAATACCCAACCCGATGACCCCGCAGGGCTTAATGATATTGTATATGTCCAAGATTGAGCGCCTGATGAAATATTATGTTTAATACTTTGTATCCAAACTTCATCACTAAAAGTAGTTCCATTTGGATTAGTTATATTAACTTTAACTCTATCGCCAAATTCCATACCTAAAACTTTTGGCCATAAAGCAACGTTATCTCTTGGATTAACAACTAATCTATCAATTCTTTCAATAGGTAAAGCTGTTTCTGATAATTTTTGTTGAATAATAGACAATACATTAGCATTAGTAGTATTCATAGTTGTTTGTGTTGAAGTTTTAGCAGTATATCTACTAACGCTATCTGCGTCAGCTACATATTGCGCACTTCCACCACTTCTAGTCCACTCATAAACGTTTTTAACTTCATCTGTATCAAAAGAAGTAATAACATCTTTATAAGGCAAGTTACTACCGCTATTATCAAAAGTAGCTTGAACGTCAATAGCTTTAGTATTACTTAATTTATAATTTCTATTTCTAAAAGTTGCTTTACCGTCTGCACTAATAAAGAATTGTGCATTTTCTGCTGTTTCACATTCCCTCATAGCAGTTAAAAGATTTGTAGTTAAAGCTTGTTGTTGAATGTTTAAAGTTCCTGTATTAACTGTTCTCATTGCACTAGGAAACCCAATTGAATCTAACAACCGAGTTAACCTCACAGAAGTTAATTCAACAGCGTCTGCATAACCTAAGCGAGTAGAAGTACCCAATTCAGAGAAGCCAACTTGACCTACTCTCCAACCAACTGACTGAATAGTTTGAGCTTGAAATATTTTAAAAGCGTCAATTGCCGTAAACCTAACAACACTATCTGCGCCCAAAGCTGGATAAGTAACTGGTATTTGGTCTAAGAAGCCATAATAAATTACATAATTACTTGAATCATAAGTAGCGGTTATCTTTACAGTTTTTAATGGTTGAATTTTAGTTCTTGAATTAGCACTATCGTAATAATGTGTTGTTTGAGTTGGGTTAAACCTATTATCAGCATTACTTAAAAGCAATTCACATGAGCCTGCTGTAAATTGCCCAAGCTCATTAGACCTACCCCTAGAAATATTTATTCCCCTAACATAAGCAGATATATCAGTAAAAGATTGGGAAGAGTCAAAAGGCTCTGAATCAAAACCTACTTCAACAGTTAAGTTAACATTACTATCAAAAGCAACTGTCATTAACCTATGTCCAATCCCTCACTTCTTGCACGCCTAATAACTTCGGCAACGCTTTCAGTAACTTCCGCTTGTGTCATTGCGACACCTGTCATTTGTAAATTAATTGTTGTCTTTGCACCGCTAGGTACATGAGTTCTATTTCTTGCGTCAAAATCTAATTGCGATTGGCTTATTGCTTTTTCAGGGTCTGGAACTAACACACCCTCAGTATCAAACATTTGACTTCCTGTGTCATCAGTACCACCGCCCAATTGACTACTAGTTCCTTTAAAGGCGTCAACACCATTAAGCATATTCATATAACCTTGTCTTAAATCGTTAAATTTACCTAATCCCATTTCTACCATTTGATTAATTGCTTCAGTAAAAGTACCCATAGCTTTTTGATTTTCTAAAGCTTCATCAAGAGCTTTTTTCGCCATAGCAATTTCAATTAAATTCTCTGGGGTCTTTGCAGTTGCTTCATTATATTTATTAGTAGCTTCATTAAGTCTTTCTTGTGTGTCTAAAACTTTTTCTTGTGCTGATTTAAGTTTTTCTTCTGCGTTTTCAACATCTCTTATTGCTTGTTCTTCTTCTCTTGATAAAGCAGTAGATTCTTCTCTTAATTCATTTAATTTATTTTGAGCAACAGCTAATTCAAGTTTTTGTATTTCTGATTTATCTTCAGTTTCAATTAATTCTTTTACTCTTTCTTCTTGTCTAGCAATAGCAAGAGCTTCTTCATCAGTTACTTTTTTACCTAAGCCCGTAATGTCAGCTAAATGTTGTTTAGCTTTTTCTAATTTATCAACAGCTTCTTTTTCTTTTTGTTGAGCTTTAGCTACATCAATAGAAGCGTCTTCACGTTTTTCAAGTAACCTATCTTGTTCTTTATATATATCAGATAAATTTCTTTGAGCGTCTATTACAGCCATTATATTTGGTAAAGCGTTAGCTCTCATTTCTTCAGCTGCTTCTTCTTGTGCTTTTCTTTGTTCTTCTAAAGCTTCAATGTTTTCATTTAAAACTTCATTTGTATTACCAACTGTTGCATTGTATTCTTCAACCTCTGTTCTTGCGTCTTCTTGTGCGTCTTTAGAAGATAACCAACTCATACGTGTTCTTTCTAAAGTATCGTCAAAATAATCTTGGTCTTTAGTTGCGGTCTTAATAACTTCATCATATTTAGTAAAGCTTCCATGTAAGTTATCAATAGAATCCCCATACAAATAACTCTTTGCGGCTGCGTTGTCCATTGCTTCTGCTTCTTCATCTGTAATTTCAATAGTATCAGTAAGAATTTTTACTAAAGCTGTTGTTTTGTCAACAATCCATTCAATCGCTGGCGCAAGTTTATCCATGATAACTAAACCAAGTTCAGTAAAATTAGAATTCATAATGTCTATTTTTGCTGCTAAAGAGTTCATTTGATTTTCAGCAACTTGTTCTGTTGCCCCACCTGCACTTCTTAATTGAGCTTCGTATTCTCTTATTTGGTCGCCTGCGCCTGACAAGATTTTAACTGCGTCTGCAACACCACGATTTAAACCTAATTGGTCTAATGTCGCTGCTTTCATTTCGTCTGACATTGGTTTCAAAACTGCGTCAAGGTTTTCAATTATGTCTGCAACATTTTTCATATTGCCTTGTGTGTCAAACATTTCTAACCCAAGTTTTGCAAATTCTTCACTATTCTTTGCAGTAGCTCTTGGTATATCTCTTAATACTTGGTTTAACTTATCTCCAGCTTCTGCGCCTTTAACACCTCTATCTGCAAAAGCTGCCAAGACAGCAACACCCTCTTCAATATCTTTATTAACAACCTTTAAAGCTGCACCCGATTTAGTTGTTAATGCTTCAGAGAATTGTTGAACAGAAGCGTTAGCTAATTGGTTAGCTTTTACTAATACGTCAGTTACTCTTGTTAAATTTTCTAAGTTTTTTTGTGCGTCATTAACTGTTAAACCTAATGCACTTTGGGCGTCTGTTGCTAAGTCAGTAGCAGTAGCCATATCAAACATACCAGCTTGTGCGAATTTTGTAACTTGCGGTAAAGCTGCTATTGATTGTTCAGCGTCTAAACCAGCTGAAGCTAAGAAGAAAAATGATTCTCCTGCGTCTTTTGCAGTTACACGAAATTGAGTAGCTACTTCTCTTGCAGCCCTTGTCATATCTTCCTGTTGTTGAACAGTAGTTTTCATAATCGCAAGTGATTGCGTCATAGCGTCATCAAATGCAACAAATTCTGTAAAAGCTTTACGAAGTGCAACAGCTAAGGCAACACCAACTGCAACCGCTGCCTGTTTTGCAAATTTAGACATTCCACCTAAGCTACCACTTAGCTTATTCATGGACATCTTGGCTTGTTCAGTCCCTCTAGTTACAAAATTAATTACAACATCAGCACCTCTACCCATTGTTCCTGCCTTTTTTTATTTCCGCTTCTTGCATAGCTAGTCTTTTATCTCTTTCTTTATTCTCCCAAGTATAAAACGAAATCCACTCGTGATATTCCTTTAAAGGCATTTTATTTCTTAGGTCGGCAACAGTCATGCCTAAGTCCCTAGCTAGTTTAAATTGAAATGTTAAATCGGCGTTATTCTGGAAATTCCTCTGCCGAAGCAGAGCCTCCTATACCGTTAAGGTCATTAATAGCTAAAAACACTTTGTCAACAACTTGTGCGTCTTTATCATACAGAGCTTCAACATCTTCTTCAGATAACTCTGGCTCAACAACACAAGTCATCAACAACTTTTTTTGATAGTCAAATGCGTCAAGTTCGCCGTTCTCTAAAAGTTTTCCTAACTCTATTTGCATAGATTTAGTTATGCCTTTTATTTTTACACTAACGTCCCACTCATCAATTTTTAATTCTTGGGTCGGGACATCAGGTAACGATTTAATATCATTAACCGATAGTCTTTTCATGTATTCCTCCTTTAATTATCTATTAGTGAGTACCACGTGTTACTGCACCGCTAACTTGTAAATCTGCTGAATATCCAACAACATCACCCACAGGGCTAGAAATAGAATAGTTTGTAAGTATCGCTTCGCCAGTGTATTTCACTTTACCGCTTGCTGTTCCCTCTGGGGAATATTCAAACGATAGAGTTGCACTTTGACCCACAACTGCACCAAAAATAGCGTCAGCTGTTGCGTCCCACAAACCAGTCAAGCCAATAGTAGAATCTTTCAATCCAACTATGTATGTCTTATTGCTTGCTCCTAAAGTAGAAGTTTCTGCAACATCTGCTGTTTCTGGAAAATCAACATTATTTACATATGTAGAAATATCAGTAAGTGAACCTGATGAGTTATCAAGTTTAAAACTACTGCTCTTTCCATGTACAAATGCCATATTTTTTCTCCTTAATTATTTCGTCCAAAACCTACAATAGCATTTATTGTTGGTGTTGAACTTCCACCAATCGTGTTATATACACGAATGTATCTATTTATCGTTGTTCCACTATCAACAAATTTGACTTCAGAAGTCGCTGCTGTTGCTTGCGTGAAAGTTATTAAATCAACGTAAGTAACGTTATCCGCACTATGTTGAATTTTTACATCTCCAGTAGGACTTGTCCCACTAACAGAAGTAACAATTAAAAATGCGCCACAACCATTCGAAGTAGAAGATGAATTGTCTTGTGCGCTTCCTTGCGCAGCTGTTGTAGTAAAAGCAGAAGCAGTCAATACGCTTCCGTTCCACATACCCTCATCAGATTGAACATCTAACGAAGTAGCCACTATGTCCCCAACAGGACTTGATACTGCATAATTAGTTATATTACCTTTTGAAAAAGTTGCATAATCGCCTGTATCTAAACCGTCTATGCCCATTACTAAATCAAAATCAGCTCCGCCAAGAAGTGGTTGAAGTACACCGTCAGCAGTAGCGTCAAAAAAACCTGTTAATGAAACAGTACCGTCTTTTTCACCAGCTATAAATGTTTTAGCTGAGTTACCAAATGTAGTACTTTCAGCTGTATCTGCTGTTCTAGTAGCGTCAGCACTATTAAAGTAAGTACTGTAATTGCTTGAATTTACATAAACCTTTGTATCTTTACCATGTTTAAATGCCATTATCTTTTACCTGTTCCTCTGCGTCTTCTTCTTCTACGACCACCTGAGCCGTAACTTCCTTTACCTTTACCCATTATTCTTCTTCCTCATAAGCTTCATTTTCTGGTGTGTTAGGGTCATCAGCAATGAAATGACCTTTATCATTCCTAGCCCTTTTCTTGCCTGCGTTCTCATCATATTTTTCTATGATACCCTGTTCCAACATCCATTTCTTTGACTTCTTTGGAATTTGTGCCTCCATGATTATATCGCCAACTTCAAATGAATTGCTTCCGTTCATAAATCCTATTTTTACTTCGTACTTCATGCTATTACCTCAACTGTAAATTCTACACCTAGATAATCAATATTGTTTATTGAATAAACGCCATAATTATCTGCTTCTACCACTCTAACAGATTGAGCCACACCTCCCAACGTTATATCAGATTCTATTTTTGTTTTAACACTTGAAGCACCACTACTTGCTAAATATGAATCTAAAGTTTCTTGACTATCTTGTGCGTCAACTCTTGATACGTATAGAAATACAGGAATAGTATATCTATCAGCACCCCGAGATTCAGTTAAGTCATAGTCAACAGTTTCCATTACACCGACTATTGCAGTAGGTGGCTCAATAGAATCAGGCACATACTTATAAACCATTAATGAAGAAATACTTTCAAGAGCAGTACCTATTCCATTTCTTATATCAGTTAAACTAGCCATTATTTAGTTATCAATTTCTTTCTACTTTGTTTCCATTGTCTTTCAATATCTTTAGAAGTTATTGCTAACAACGCTCGCCTCTTGGCTCTGGTTTTATTATATCCTATTTTCAAGAATGGTACTATTGGCGTTCCTTTTTTAGCAATAGATAAAGCTACTAAATATGGATTTAAACCTTTACGCCTCGACCAACCAACAAGAGCTTGCACGGGTGGAAAGTGTGGTTTGCTTCTTGACCATGGTTTACTTTGTCTAAAGTTTTCATGCATATAACCATGAACATAACTTGCATATTTTGCATCAGCTTTAATACGAATACCAGCTGGTAAACGACCTCTTTGCATTACAGGATTATAAGTAATAGAATCTTTTAATTTACCTGTGTCTTCTGGTACATGTTTTTTAGCTTCTTTAACAACAACCATACCTGTTGAGTTGTAATAAGTCCTTAAAGGTTTTGCACCTAACTTAGCTATATCTAATCTTTTTCTTAATTGATTTATACCAAGTATCTTGACTTCATAATCAGACTTGGACATTTAAAGAGTTCTTTTTTGATAAGCTCTTATTAACTTTAAAGCGTCAGGGTCAAACTTATTAAACAATTCACCAGTGCCTGTTTCAGGATTACCGTAAACAGAAAAAGGACTGTCTTTTCTTTTAAACAACCTTGTTGCTTGTAAAAACGTAGCTTGTTCAATAGCTTGTGGTACTGCTGACCAACCCCATTGCGCAGTAATCTTAACTTGCTTAACAATAGTTGTATCAAAACGTTCACTACTTCTTGTATCTAAAATAGTAATTGCTGTGATTGGTTGATATTGAACACCTTGAACATCATTACCAGCGTCTAATGGTTGTGTATAAAAATCTGTATCTATTGTTAAAGTTTTATCGTGTGTTCCGTCATCAGAAGTATCTATTAAAACAGCTAAACCACTAGGTGTAGATATATCGGGTACGTCTAAGTACAAAGGATTAATAGGCGTAAAGTATTTTGTATCAGAACTTGTTTGATAAAAAAACCTACCGCAGTAAGCGTCAATTTCTCTTGACGCTGCCTCTACTGCATTTTCTAAATTAGTGTCTTGTCCGCTACCACTTAAACCTAAATAAGTTTTTAATTGGGCTAAAGTTATGTAGCCATTTGTGATAGCCATAAGGAATTACTTACCTTTATTTTCAGCTGGTGCTTTGGCTTTCTTGCCGAGTCCCCACTCTTTAGCTTGTAAATCTGAAACTTCTTGTCCTTTAGCACCTAACAATTGACCTTTTCTCCAACCTTTAGGTAAAGAATTATCAGTTGTTTCAGCTACTTTTCCTGCTTCATCTATCCATACATATTTTTTTAATTGCATTTTTGCCTTTCCTGACTGCAACTCGGACTTACCATTAAAGCTTGCCCGAGTTACTAAAGTCATAATAATTTCTAAGTTACCCTTAGAAGTTTGTTATTTTTGCGAAAGCAGTTGCTCTATAAATAGGTAATCCCATTCTTACAGTTGCTTTCATAACAATAATATCCTTTGTGAAGTTAGCGTCATGGCTATCAGACATTGCAACTTCCATACCTTGTCTTGCGACTATATGTATTGCTTGTCCACCACCAAAAACACCAACTATACAATCTCCTGCTGTTGTTTCAGTTGAAGATACAACTGGAACACCCCATAGTCTTGGTGTAACAGCGTCTCCGAAGCTACCAGCTCCAACAAATAATGGATTCAAAGCTCCACTAGTTGTAACTGCATTTACTTCAGTAACGACTTGATACCAATCAGACGGGTGCATAATAATTGCGTCTGGATTCATAAAAGCATCTTTCTGAATTTCAGTGATTGCTTCAAATATTTGACCAATTCTCTTTAAGCTTCCACTAAAAGATGAATAGTTAAATGCGTTGATTCCAGTCTTGTTAAGGATACCTGTTAAGTTCACGCCTGAGCCTGAACCACCAATGATTTGGTCAGATATTGTTTGTCTAACCATAAACCTCAATCTACTGTCAATGTAACCCTGAGCTGCTGAAACGTCAGCTAAAAGTTCTTCAGTCATTGGTATAAATGCACCAATTTTTCTGATTTCCTCTGTTCTCTCGGTAAAAGCTAAGGCGTTTTCACCAAGTGCGCTTCCTTCAGCAGTAGGTGCTGCGTTGTTAGTATATGTTGTTTCCTCTAAATACTTGTACTGATATTGGTCAGTAGTAATGGTATCTATTAAAGCTGGAATAACATAAGGGTCTAACTGTGCAGATTCCTGAATTCTTGGCGCACGAACAACCGCTGGTGGCCAAGTAGTTTCAGTAACAGTAGTTTTAGTTTCTACTCTAGGGTCCCACTTAAGCTCTGATTTAACATTCTTAATTCCTGTATCCATGAAAGATTTATAAGCGTCAGATTCCATGAATGATTGTCCAAGAGTTTTGTACTCTTCAGTTTCAACTTTTTCTGAATGTATTGCCTTTGGCTCTACTTTCTGACCAGCTTCAACTTGCTTTTCCATCTCTTTTTTTTCATTCTCGATAGATTGTGCTTCTTTGATTGTATCAACCAATTCAGCCATTCTTTCGTTCCTCTTAGCCCACTCTTCTTTCCTGTCAGAATCAAAATCAGTTGTATCAACATCTTTAAATTCATTAAGAGTATTTTCTCTAAGCTCTTGCAGTTCCTTTTTGAGTTCTACTAATTTACTCATTATTCTCCTACAATTCTGGGTCTAATGTTTCCATTAGTACCCGTTCCGTTTCTAATAACAAAGTAGTATCATCTACTGAATCAACTTCTTCTTCAGCAGGTGCGCCAACAGTAAGTAGCGTATCAATATCTTGATGAGCTTCTTGCAAGGCGTCCTGTAAATCAGTTATTAAACCAGTAGCTTCCTCTGACAATGTTTTATCTTTTGATAAGCGTAAGGCAGTAAGCTCCCTAGCTCTTTTAACTAACGAAGTCAACGTATTAAGAACGTTTTCAACTTCTTCGCTAAATTTTTTCCCTGTTGGTTTTGCTTCTTTCTCTTTTACAGAGAGAGTATGGGTGTTTTGATTAGCACCTACTAGTACAGGGCTGACTTCCCAAACTTTAACATCTTTTAAAAATCTTACTTCTATTTCAGTTCCAGCGTCTTTTTGGAACATACCATTTTCAGATTCAAGCACTTCATAACCAAAAGACCATTGTTGCAAATCGCCCATAGCTTTAACTGTGTTATAAGCGTCCCTGCCTCTTTCGGTGTCCATTATAAATTGACCTTTGAATACTGCTCTTTTATCGTCTTGGACTATTTGTCCTCGTCCAACAACGTCTTTCCAATCGTGCGCCCAAACCATAGCAACGCCATTTTCCCCAAACCCTGATTTAATTGAATCTGGTAAAACAACATCGCCGTCTGAATCGACTTCATTAAAATTTGAAAACACAGCCTCGACTTTACCCTCTACTTCATCAGTAGCTAAAAGTTTTACTGTTTTATGTTGTAAATTATCCATACTTTCCTTACACTTTCTTTTCGTGGTATACAACAGTACACCTACAATTACATATTAGACTAGCTGGTGCGCCATTGCTACTATCTCCTGGGTATTTCATTGAATAACCACGTACATTAAAATTTTCATTTTCATTAACTTCGACACCGTCAAGTGCGTAATGTGCGTCCCTTACTTTACCGTCCCTTTGAGTTAACCATTCTTTAGTAACAAATATTTCTAAATTTTTAACAGCTAATGCTTGACCCTGTTGAGCTAAAGCAACGCCCTCAGTCCTAGCAATTAACAAAGCTCTATTCAAATTCTTTTTACCTAAAGATTTAGAAATGCCGTTAGCAATAAAGCGTTCTCTCTTTGCACCTGTTAAACCAAGTTTATTAGCTTGGTCATAAGAAGAACGTAAAGCTGTATTCAGGTTTTTCTTCATAGTCTTTGACATATCTGGTACGTATTTATCTAAACGATTTTGCACAAACTTACTTGCTTCACGATTATAAGAAGCCCTATCAATAGGAATAGCTTGACCTCTAGCACGTCTAGGGTGAAATCCATTTTCAATTATTTCTTTTCTTGGACGCCTACGCCTTGCTCTTTGTATTGCTTCTTGTTCAGCAGGACTAAACGTTGTATTATCATCTGAAATTTTAAATGTTTCTGGTAAAAGAGTTTCAACCTGTTCATAAGTAAAGTCCAACATCATACTGAAATATAAATCTTCTAATTCATTAATCCATATTTCTTTAGATTCCCTATCAAGAGCAGAGCCAATTAAAGATACTATCCCTGAAGATTCACTACCTAACTCTGCAATAAGTTTATTTACTAAGCGGACTTGCCCTCTAAGTAATTTATAATATTCACTAGCTAAGACAAAATCCCAATTACCTAGCTGGTCATCATAGTTTTTCCATAGCAAATCTTTTGTTTCTTTTGTTCTAAAACGATTTAATCTTTGTTCCCAGCTTAATTTACGTAATTCATTTCTTCTTGCAATTAATTCTTCAGCAGTTTCAAATTTCATTCTTCCTCTAACCAGCTAGTGTGGACTCTTGCACCGTCAATCGTGTAAATCCAAGTTTCTCTATTTTTTTTTTGAAGATTCGCTAAACCTACTAATTTGGTCTAGTCTTCTTTGCGCTAAAGCACGAGTAGGATAGCAACCCATGTTACGACCGCTATCTTCTGCTATTACACAAAATTGGTCTTCAATTTTTTTAATTACTTTATTGTCATAAGAAGAATTTTCAATATCATCTTCAGTAACTGCTTCTGGTGTGTAATCTTCTTCAGGCATTTCAACTTGCGCTTCATCTGTATATTCAGATTGATAATCTCTTGACATAGCGCTACCCATTAAATAATAGTTTTGAGATTCATCTGTTGGAAGACCAACAGCTTGACGTGCTTCGCCAACAGTAACCCAACCACCTTGAACACCTACATTCATTCTTGCAAATAAATCATTATGGTCAGTTTGTAAAGCTCTTACTTCAGAAAAGTTATATTCAGCATAAGCAACAGTAGAAGCTTCATAATCAGGAAGTAATATTTGTTGTGTTAATTCTTCAGCAACCATTTTCCATAAAGGTATTAATTTATTTTCTGTAAAAAATTCTCTTAATTCTCTTGCATTAGAATATGTTGCTCTATCTAAACCAGCACCAAGCCCTGCTAAAATTGCAGGAACACCAAGAACAGCTGATACCCTTTCTTCAGGTACACGTCTTAGTAAACCAATATCTAAATCTTTTGGACTAAATGACAACTTTTCAACATTCATAGCACCGCTTAAAACCAATGGCTTACCTTTGTTTTTCCCAGCTACTTTTTGTTGATATGTCTTCGCTATTTGTTGAGCTTCTTCTTCACTTGGTCCAAATTCATCTTTAGGCGAAATCATTACACTAGGAACACCCATATTAGATAAAAGAGCAGTAGCCATTTGACCAGCAGACTCATCTCCAAATATTTCACGTAATACAGTTTTTAAAGGGCTAAAACCTTGTTTATGATTTGCTGGGTCAAGACCTAATTTGAAATGTACTATTTCTGTGTTATCAATTTTAAATTTTTCTTCATCTGTTTCATATTCATAATAAGTTATCAATTCATCTTTAGTACCTTTAGGTGTAACGTTATCAGGCATTAAAGGATAAAGAGCAACCACTTGGCCTACGTTGTTTTTTTGTTTTAAAAGATAAGCATCGCCTGAAACGTGCATTGCATTTATTATGTAATTCTGAACAACATCACCCGACATATAAGGATTAGGTCTTCTCATTAACAAAGTCAAAGGGTGGTTAGGTACAGTTAGCTTATCGCCGTGTTCATCTTTAGTGCATACTTCAAGAATAGCTTCAGAAAAGGAAACACCTAAGACTTGTAAACATGCAACAACTGCTGAATTAGATTGACCATTTCCTAAACCCTCAATGTTCCAATCCCCAGCTCTAGTGTTGTAGCCCTGTATATATGAAGTATTGCTACCATAAACGCTGTCATCATCACGAAAAAAATTAAATCCTGTACTTCTTTTATACTGAGTTCTGTTATCACGAAACCTAATATTTGAAATTACGTCCCTAAAACTTCTTCTTTCAGCCAAATTCTATTCTCCTTAATAAGCTACAAACCTGTTCTTGCCTGTTATTTGTAATATCCCGTAAGCAAGTGCGTCCACTTGGTCGTCATGCTCTCCAGCGGGAAATTGCAACATCTCTTTTTCTAAATCACTATACCACAAAGAATCGTTAGAAAAATGCACTAAACCATTCTCCATTTTGGCGGATAACGGTAGCGCCCTACTAAATTTATCTTTGTCTGCTTTTAATCTTACTATCGGTAATGTAGTTTGTCTTTTAGCCATTTGAATTAATGCAAGTTGATAACCAGCAGACTCAACGCCCATTACACTTGGATTCCATTTATCATATACAGCTTGTAAAAGCTTCAATACGTCTGGGGCTTCAAGTTTTTGCCTAACAACATCAAGTACAAATATATTTTGGTTTTTATCTACACCAATAGTACAAGCAACAGTAAAGTCAGCAGACTCTTTAGTAGAAGTAGCTAAGTCAACAGTTGTAATTATGTTCAAATCTTTAAGGTTAACTTCTTTATCCCCAAACCTTAAAACCTCTTTTTCTTCTAAATAGCCGCTATCGTCATAATCTGAATAGCTATCTCTCTTGTAATACTTAAAGTATTCGGGCTTAAACAATCCGCCTGTTTGTTCTATAAATTCAGCTTCGTATTCTTGACTATAAAGAAAACTACCTATTTCACGTTTAGCTATTTTTAATTCTTCAAGCGGTACTAAAGGATTAGTGCTTGTTGGTTTCTGCCACCTATCCCAATCATCATATTTGATAGCTTCATCATAGATTCTTGCAAACCAATTATAACCTTTAGGCGTAGAGATAAACAAAGCACCGCCCTGCCTTTCCGTAAGAGTTGGTCTTAAAACTTCTTTCCATGTTGCTTCTTTTATATATGCACACTCATCAAGAACAATATAATCAAGACCAGCACCCCTTAACCTGTCTGGATTATCAGCAGAACGAACAGTAACGAAACCACCTGTTGGCGTATATAAAGTTTTTTCATATTCTTTAACGGTACAACCATAATCAATACCTAAACGTCTTATTTCTTTCCAACCCTCCATAGCCATACTATATGTTGGGGCTACCCACCAAGTCTTCTTACCTTGCATAGCTTTAGCAATACAAAGCCATACGCCTAATCTTGTTTTTCCCCAACGCCTACCAGCTACAAGAACTTTAAACCGTGCATTTGATTGTGCTATTGGGGTTTGGCCTGAATGTAAATCAGGTAATTTAACTTTATAAGAGATACGTCCCTTATTTTCAGATAGCAGACTCTCCATTGTCATTACCCTTTTCTTCATTTAATCTTTTTGTAATTTCTTCAAGCATTTCTTGAATAATTGGATTTTCAACTGACCATACTATATACATATTGTTTGTAGGTGGAGCATAAAATTCCCATTCTGACATATTTTCATATTGTTCGGGGTTATCAATTACAAAAGGAACAGGGAAATCCCATTTCTCACTTGTAATAATATCAACAAATTCAGAATTAATGTATGCTTCTTCTTCATTTGTGTAATCATCAGCCATAATTATTCTTCCTCTTTTTTTATATCGGACATATCGGACATAAGCTTATCTTCTTCATTCTCAATAAATATAGTACCGTCAGACCAATAAAGCTCTACGTCAAAGTCATTACTCTCATTTATTTGAACAAAATCTTTTCTTGCGTATTTTTCTGGGTATTTTCTTTCCAATATCCATGCACTAGCTTGCCAAGTACCATTATTCGCTGCGTTTTGTATGTTAAATAAATTCCTTACGACTGCTTGGGCTTCACTCTTTTGTATTTCTACCCAGCGAGAAGCATAAGGCTCAACTTCTTTTTCAGCTAATTCACGCCAACGTCTAAACTGACGGGAACTTATTCCAGCGAAAATACAAGCGTCTTCAATGTAAGCACCAACAGATAGAGCTTGATTCAATCTAGCCCAAACTTGTTCATCTTCAAATTTGAATCTAATAGTGTCTTTTGCGATGTCTTTTTGCATAATTTCCTAAATTTTTTTAAATTATTTTTCTTAGTAAAGATAGTAGGGCATTTACCCACTTATATGCAACAACCGTCTTAAATCGGCTTAAACAAGCGCAAAATAACCTTATGAGCGCTAATTTAAACAACCAGCGCAGAATAAAACAGAATTAAATAATAATTAAATAACTTTGAAATATAAAATATGCAATATATAATTTAAGTATTAAAACGAAAGGAAAAAAATAGAATCAAAAAAAAAGGCAAAATTCCAGCTAACGACCTAGCTATGCCACCCTGAAAGGAATAAAGCTGTAAGGGAAACCAGCGTGGGCTTCAACCCCTGTCCAACCGCATAGCCAATGCGGGTGGGTCGCAGAATCCAAAACCACCGACTTAGCAACTCGGACTACTGAAAAAACGAAAAATCTAAATTCAAATTTGATTTAACACTGATTGTTAAAATTTAATTTCTAAGCCAAGTCATTCGACTATTCGGTATCAACTTCCCATGGGACACACGAAAGAACAGAAAACTGATAACGAGAATTTAAACCTAGTCAAGACAAAGACTACAAAAAACAATAAATAACCTAGTTCTGATTTTTGCTAGGGCGTACATAGATTGTGCGCCTTATGGAACAATCAGTTCCAATACAAAAACCTTTTGAAAGGGGTAAACAAAAATGATTACAAAATATGTAAGACTAAGAAATGTTGATAGCGTTTTAGAATGCTTTGATGATTGCATTATAAATGCTAAAGAAGAAATGGGTAGCAACAGAAATGCTACTATCGGAAACATAGTTAACTTTGTTACAACTAATGGAAAAAGAAATTGTCCACATGGTTGCAAAGTTACTTTCTTACCAAAAGATGAAACAGTTACTTTTGACATTACTGTTATCACTAGACACGATAACGAGGGTAGCTCATCTGACATAGAAAGATTAGGAACAGTAACTTGGACTGACAGAAAAGTTGTCGGCTCTAAACTTACTGAGTAACTATCTAACTGCACATCTTAGGGTGTGCAGATAGATACTTATAGTATCAAAACAAAAAACAAAAACAAAAACAAAAAATGAAAGAGAGGTTGAACAATGAGAAAATCATTTTTCAATAAAATAGTAAAAGACCTAACTGAAGTCATTGGAAGACATTGGACTGAAGTTAACCATTTCGAAGTAGATTTTCTGCAATTAAACTTTGCAGATGACACTACTTACAAGTGGGAACATAAAGAAGAAAAAGTATCAAATTGGAAAGTTGAAATAAACTATAACCAAACTGATATTGATAATTATAAAGTTGACGGAATGGGTAACAGAAGATACAGAAAATATCCTGTAAAAGATAGATATGTTGCTGTTTACTTTACTGAAACTTTAAAAACTGGGTTGGAAGTTAAAAGAACTTTATACCTATATGAAACTGAAACAGGAAGTATTCGTTACGATTTGGATACAAGTGTTAATAATGTTCAAATTACTAACATAACTGGAAAACTTATGCTTGGTATGACAATGAGTTTCGGTAAAGAAATTTACAACACACTATTTAATAGACAGTAATTAGCTAG
>CEUA01119604.1_pt1 | contig 19896 bp, 25 predicted proteins | sample 361541 | NCBI WGS metagenome assembly CEUA01 (sample SAMEA2623079, study PRJEB7988) | marine metagenome | isolation source: saline water (ENVO:00002010), including
ATATATTTGTGTACAATGACACCCACGCCACCTATATCAAATTGTTCACGAATTTGTCGATCCATAAAATAATAATCATTAGTCTTTGTAGGTTTGTAAAGTGTTAGTCTAGGCATCGTTTATTTCCTTTATAGATTTACATAACCCTAATAAAATATCTTCATTGTAAATATTAAGTTCTAAGCTACCTGTTAATACTTCTTCTATATCATCTTTGTTTGGTGTAGTGGCTTCTAATACACGTAAAAATGCTGATGCTTTTACATCTGACACCCACCCTCTATCACCTGTATGCATACCAACACTACCAAAATCATATGATTTAATGTTATCTTCATTAATATTAGCTAAGGGTTTATTGAATAACATAAATTCATGTGTAGCATATCTTAAATCTACTATTATAGGAGATAAGTCCCAATCATCAGCAATAGCTGTCATATGATTTGGTTGTGCTATAAAATGTATACTTTCCTTGTTATCTATTAAATTTAATAAGTTTGTTATTGCCTCAATATTGGCAGGAACAGCTTCTCCTGTAGGTGCAATATATTCTTCTAACTTATCTAGATTTAAATCCTTTACAATAGACCTAGAAAAATTCATTTGCCCAGGCAATCCTATTAGGACTGGCATTTGTAGTAACATAATATGTGTAAAGCCTTCTGCTTTAAAATGTTTAAGATAATCTCGAGGATCTTTACTACCATATGCTTTACTTCCGTTAGCTGATAACTCCATAGAAACAGTATCACTTTCACGTAGTAATGTTAATTCTGTTTCATAACAAGAGCCTAACCATAAAGTATGTTCTTTATGAATGCCTATTTTAGTTAATTGGCTTTCTGTTATTGTTTTTAAGATTTTACCTAATTTATTATATACTGTAACGTTATAATTTTCTGGTAATCCCCAAATAATAGCACCTAATTTCATGTAGAATTCTCCATATACTGTATTTACCGATTGACAAAACTAACTAGTATTGTTATACTTATAGAAATATTAACAGGAGGCATCTATGGCTAGTGGAGTTAAAATTAGAAAAAAGAAGAAATCATCAGCACCTAGACGAGGTACTAGAGGTTTACAAGCACCTAGTTTTGAAGGTTGGGAAAACCTTGATGGTGCAAAGTATTCTAGATTAAAATCTTCAGTACATGATTTTTACTATATGAATTTTAAATATAGTGACAATGTAGAACACACATTTACATGGATGAAGCAAAACGGCTATACTAAAGATGATATTGCTAGTGTAAGAAAAGCCGGCAAGTTTCAAATAGTGCTAGGTATTAATTGTAAGTTATTGTTAGACGGTTGTCCTGATTACAATGAAAAAGAACAAGAGTATTGGCAGTCATGCCCAGGCACATCTGGTGATATTAAACCAATGACAGAATGGATTACTAAACGTATAGCAGAATTAATTGAAACTGGTTCTACTATGATTGAAGAAAAGAAAGAAGAAGAGAAGAAAACTAAAAAAGGTTATGTTCCTACAATACAAGAACGTTTAGAAGAAGCCGCCGAAGAAAAAATTGAAGACATAGAAACTTGGATTGATGAGTTTTTAATTGATCCACAGAAGAACAAACTCAAAGACAAAAACATTCTGCAAACTCTCAAACGTGTAGGCACTAACTTAGGACATGTTAGATTCATGCGTAAATGGTACACAGGTCCATTAGAAGAATATCGTGAACTAGATAATCTTCCACCACCTGCTAAACGTGATGAAATGCAAAAGCAATTAGAAGAAGGCTATGATCATCTAAACAAAGCACAACGTAAAGATGCATTAGCATTTTATGAACGTATGTTTCAAGCATTTGATATTATGTTAGCTGAAAATAAACACACAAGAATTGTTAGAAAGCCAAAACAAAAAACTGCGGCCGAACAAGTAAAAAAACTAAAGTACAAAGTATATGATAGTGACTTTGGTATTACCAGTAAAGAACCAGCTGAAATTATTGACTCAACAATGTTAGTTGTGTTTAACTGCAAAACACGAAAAATTGGTATTTACTATCCAGAGGCACATGCAACTCTTAAAGTAAAAGGTACAACTATACAGTTCTTTGATCCAGAACGTAGTGTGCAAAAAACTATACGTAAGCCACAAGAGGTATTAGCTCAGTGGAAAAAGATTACAAAGCACAAAGTACCTAAACAATTTGAAATCCTCAAAACAACTGAAACTAAACTTAACGGTAGATTTAATCCTGAAACAATAATACTGCAAGTATTCAAATAAATACTTGTATGAAATTTTGGGAATTTACTGAAGCAAAAGTTGAACCCGATTGGGAATTCTTAGCAGACCTAGAGCCTGCTATTGATAGTGCTTTGGCTGATTATCAAGAACATTTAAGTAATAATAATGACAAAGACGATATCAACGAACTAGAAGAACTTCTTAATTTTGAAACAGAAGACTTTCCTATTGAATTTATAACAGATTATAATGATCGTAAGGATCCAGATGAATGGATAAGTGCGTCGGCAGATTGGTCTGAAAAAGAAGGCAAATTTATTACAGTATTTCTACATTCTAAAAATTTAGAAGGCGTGTACGGTCCTAAAACTTTCAAAAAAATATTAATGCGAATGCTACAACATGAAACTATTCATTGGAATCAATATGATAAAATGGGCGGTGATGTATTAAACACATATAAGAGCGGGTTTCAACGTGGCATTGAAAAGAAAAAAGCAGGTGGTACTGATGCAGATTTAATGCGTAGTTACCTTAGAGATCCACATGAACTTATGGCTTATGCAAGTGATTTAGCAGATGAAATGAGAGATACAGATAATCCAGAAGGTGCTTTACGTAATCCTGAAGCATATAAAGCACAACTACCTGTTTGGCAACGTTTTAGAGATACGTTTCCTGCTGATGCAAAACAAATGAAGCAACTGCTAAAGTATACGGCAGACTACTTCAAACAAGGTAAATAGTAGTATGGCACTAAAAGAAGATTTAACAAAAGAAATAGAGCTACGACTTGGTGGACAGATGGTCGATGTTGAACTCGATCCTGAACATTATGACTTGGCTATTAATAAAAGTTTTGAAAAATACAGACAACGCAGTGAAAACTCAGTTGAAGAAGCCTATGTATTTTTAGAACTTAAAGAAGATATACAAGAGTACACATTACCTACTGAAATTGTAGAAGTACGTGATATTTTAACAAGAACAAGTGGTACAAATGCTAGTAGTGGTAACGACTTTGAACCATTTGAGGCGGCATATTTAAACACATATTTGTTAGCTGGTGGTAGAGCAGGCGGACTAGCAACGTTTGATGCATTACAACAACACCGAGAAACACTAGGCAAATTGTTTGGCAGTGAATATCTTTTTACATGGAATGTTAGAAATAGTAAACTTACTGTACATAGAAAACCAAAAGCAAATACATCTGTTGTGCTTTGGGTATACAAACATGTAGATGATGAAAGTTTGTTGACAGATATCTATGCAGGACCATGGTTGAAAGAATATGCATTAGCACACAGTAAATTAATGTTAAGTGAAGCACGTGGCAAGTTTAATACTATTGCTGGCCCACAAGGTGGAACCAGCCTTAATGCAGAAACATTAAGGGCTGATGCACAAGCTAGTATTGAAAAACTAGAACAAGATTTAAGATTATTTGTTTCTGGTGAAAGTAGTATTGGTTACGTTACGATTGGTTAAGATCGTGTACACTCAAGGCAATTAATGCATAGTGTAAAACTTTTTGTAAGTCTTTCCTATTATATCCATCCTTTTTACCATATCGTTGAGCATACTTCATAATATTACCAATACAAAATCCTTCGCCATGTCCAGCGTCTATAATAAATTCAGTAGCCTGAAATTTATTTTTACTGTAATGTTGATCATAAGTTGAATCAACATATTGTTGTAGTTCTTTTATTAATTCTGCTTCATTAAATTTGTAATCAATAGCCATGGATATCCTCTCGTTATATTTTACTATTATATGGAAAAAACTTCGGTTTGTCAAGTCATTAAGTACGTATTTAACGGCTTAAAACAATGGTTTTAACAAGGGTACGGTAAATACATATATCACTTTAAGAGAAGGGGAAATTAAATGGCTACATTAACATCACCAGGTGTTTCAGTTAGTGTTTCAGACGAATCAGCATACGCCGGACCAGGCGCCGGTACTATACCGTTTATAATGGTTGCAACAGGACAGGATAAAACTGATCCTACAGGTAGTGCTTCTGACTCTATTGCACCATATACAAAAAGTGCAAAAGCAAACACACCGCTACTGGTAACATCTCAGAGAGAATTAACACAAAATTTTGGAGACGTTTTCTTCAGAAAGAGTGGAACAACACCAATCGTTGGCGACGAAACTAGCGAATACGGATTGTTGGCCGCTTACAGCTTTTTGGGACAAGGTGGTAGTGCGTATATTTCAAGAGCAAACATAAACACTACACAACTTATCCCCACAACCACAACACCAACAGCAACATACGCAACTGCTAATAGTATGTGGATTGACACAGATGCCAGCGAATATGGTATTAATAAATGGAATGCAACTTCTAGTGCTTGGGAAAAGCAAACTCCAACTATCGAAGTAAATGCTACAGCAACTGATGCTCATTCATTGGGTGCTAGTGGATATTCAATAACTACATCTATAGTTAACGGAAACTTCCTAGTTGTTGTACACTTAGACCAAGACGGTAATGCATCACTTGAATACTTTTATGGAGTAGGTGGAGCATGGGAAGAACTAGACAGCGACGGCAATCTTAGTTCAGGAGAAACTGTAACTTGGGCCGCTCACTATAGTGCACCAGCATCACCAGGAGCAGGAGATGTTTGGATTAAAACTACTTCACCAGGTAACGGCTTAGACTTAAAAATTTATAAGCATTCTGGTACAGGTAGCTGGACACTTACTTCACTTCAGGGTGTAACAAGTGCATTAGGTGCTGGTATGTCAGCTACTATTGGCGACTTTATACCACAAGATGGTTCAAGTGCAACTGCATTAACATCTACAACTGCTGTAGCAGGTAACTTTTTAGCTGACGTTGATGCAAATACTAAAGCATTAATTATTTTGCAACAAGTTTCTGACGCAGGTGGAGTTGCAAATCTTGATGCTATAACTGCTAAAAAAGCACAAAACGCAGAACCAACTGGTACCGCCGCAACTGGTACATATTGGTTTGATAATTCACTTACTGCATTAGACGTTTACAAAGTAAATGGTAGTAACTATACAACTATTACTCCAACTTATGCTACAACGGCTCCAACAGGACCAAGTGCAGGAGATCTTTGGATAGATACAACTAGTTGTGGATATGGTTTAGCAAATGAGCGTGATTATCCAAAAATTTATCAGAGAAATGCTGGTAATAGTGCATGGGTACTTCATAGTAATGCAGATCAAAGTACATCAAATGGTGTTCTATTTGCTGATATTACAGACACAGCCGCAGATGCATCAGATGGCGGTAACGCAACAGAAATTACTGGAGCACCAAATGCCGCGATTTATCCAACTGGAATGGTTGTGATTAACATGGCACAAAGTAAAAACACAGTTCGTACATGGAATGGTACAGCTTGGAGAAATGGTGCTTCTAATCATGCAGATGGTTCAGGTGCATTTGGAAGATATGCTCAACGTAAAGTTGTTGCAACTGCAATGCAGTCATGTGCCTCTGATACAGATAACTTAGATGCAAATCTAAATTATTCATTAATTGCCGCACCTGGTTATCCTGAATTAGCAGATGAAATGATTACAATGAACAATAACAGAGGCAATACTGCATTTGTTATTATTGACTCACCTTTACGTAAGTCACCAACTGACATTGTTACATGGATCGGCGGAGCAGGAGCAACAGAAAACGGCGAAGATGCTCTAGTAACTAAAAGCACCTATAGTGCAACATACTATCCTGCATTGAAGGCAACTGAGCCTACAGAAGGAGCTACAGTAGTTACATATCCATCACATTCAGTATTATATCAGATTGCAACAAGTGATGCTGTGTCTTATCAGTGGTTTGCTCCAGCAGGACTAAACAGAGGTGTTATTTCTAACGCATCTGGTGTTGGTTATGTTGACGGCGAAAACGAATTTAAAGCAACTGCATTAACAAACAGTCAAAGAGATAGTTTGTATATAGCAAAAATGAATCCGATTGCAAACTTTCCAGATAGTGGTATAACAATATTTGGACAGAAATCGCTACATAGCACTACTAGTGCATTAGATCGTGTAAATGTTGCACGTTTAGTAGCATATTTGCGTGAAAGATTTGATGTATTAGCTAGACCGTTCTTGTTTGAACCTAATGATGAAACAACAAGATCTAGAGCTCAGTTAATGTTTACAAACTTCCTTTTAGATATTGAAGCTAAAAGAGGTTTAAGTGACTTTGCAGTAGTTTGTGATAGGTCTAACAATACACCAGCGAGAATAGACAAAAATGAATTATACATTGATGTTGCTATTGCTCCTGCTAAGAGTATAGAATTCATCTATATTCCAGTAAGAATTGTTAATACCGGACAACTTGGTTAATTAATCTACTTAGAATAGGCCCGTTTGGGCCTATTCTTCTGACCCCAGAAAATTTTCAAGGAGTTTTTCATAAATACAATTAGCTTCAGTAAGAAGATAAATTTAACTATTGGGAGTTATAAAAAATGGCACTAAACAAATTTACAGTTCCTGTAAGTGGTGGAAGCGGACCAGCCGCGATGCCTAAACTACAATTTCGTTTTAGAGTCCTATTAACAGGATTTGGAAATTCAGTAGGTAATACTGTTTCTATAACAGAAAACGTAGTTAGCGTTACCAGACCAGGAATTACATACGATGAAACAACATTAGATGTTTACAATTCTAGAATTTATATGCTTGGAAAACACACATGGGATCCTATTACATTAGTAGTACGAGATGATATTGCAGGTGATGTAGTTTCAGCAGTAAACTCACAATTAAGCAAACAAACAGATCATGAAAATCAAGCAACACAAGAAGCCGCATCAAATTATAAGTTTGAATGTGCAATTGATATGCTAGATGGTTCTCATGGTTCAGCATCAGGTCCAGGCGGACAAGAAACAAGTATTGATCCTACAGAATCTTTTATATTAAAAGGTGCAATGCTAACAAACGTTAGTTTTGGTGATGTAACTTATGCGGCAAGTGAACAAGTACAAATATCAATGACAATACGTTATGATAATTGTGAACATACACTTGATCAAGGCGGAACTAATACACTAGCACCTGAACAAGGTGGTAGTTCAAATACACCAGGTACAAGCAGAGCAACTGGCTAAGGTAAGGTAATGTTATGGGATTCAAAAATTATGCAGTTGATGTTTACGGTGCAAATTCCGGAAGCATTAAACTCCCAAAGCAAAAATACCAGTATGCTGTAGAATTTTTGACCAGAGGTGATTTTCCAATTGACATGAGTGGAAAGCGATTTGATGTTTCAAACATCACTTTGCCTTCCACCACTTATAATACACAAACAAATAATTCTTATAATCGAAAAGTTATTAGTATATTAGGTAAGACATATAATCCGGTTACAATGGCAATATATGATGATAGGGCAGGTAACATTAATAAATTTTTAACAAGCTATGATAAACATTATTTTAGTAGTCCACCTGCAGATGAAGGTCCGCATGGTCGGTCAACATCATTTTATAGAGGTACGGATTTAAGGAATCATTCTTTTGTAACTAGCCATGGTGAAAACTTAAAGGTAGCTAAATCAAAAGATCCTATTTTAGTTCTCAAAATATATAACTTTTCTGGTTATGCTCCTGCTGATAGTAGTGGAGCATCTGACACTGAAGGCCATGGCGCAGATGTATATACTTTATATAGACCGGTAATTTCAAACCTTACAAGAGATACATTAAACTATACAGATTCTGGGTTGGTACAAACTAATATAACGTTTGAATATGAGTATTATGATGTTGAATTTGTACCCGGCCAATAAAAGGTAGCCTATTATGGCAAAATATATCCAAGGTGCTTTTCAGCCACAAAACCCAACTAAGTATATAGGTAAGCATACACCACGTTATAGAAGTGGTTGGGAATTAGCTTTTATGCGTATGTGTGATAATCACCCAAACATATTAGCTTGGGCAAGTGAAGCACATAGAATACCATATATCAATCCAGTTACTGGTAAAAAGACTTCGTATGTACCAGACTTTTTTATGATATATGCAGATAAAAATGGAAAGAAACATGCAGAGATTGTAGAAGTAAAACCCAATAGTCAAGTAATGGGTAATGCTCGTAGCACACATGATAAAATGCATGCCGCAGTTAATGAAGCTAAATGGAAAATGGCACGACAATGGGCAAATCAACAAGGAATGGGTTTTCGAGTTATAACAGAAAACGAAATGTTCAATAAGCCAAAAAGTAATAAGCCTAACAGAAGGAAAAAACGTTGACCAAAAAATTAGAAGAAGAGTTTAACTTACCTCCTATAGAAAAAGAAAAAGAAGAAGTTAAAACTGAACTCACAATGGCACCTGACGAAATACAGCAGGTTATAGCAACAGCAGACAAAATAGATTCAGCATTACCACAAGTAACAGGACTTAATTCACTTGATACAGATATGGATACTTATGCACAAAAGGCTATGGATACATTTGATGATCTAGTAGCATTAGGCAACAACGTAGAAGATCGTCATGCGGCCTTGATTTTTGATGTGGCAAGTAAAATGATGAACAATGCAATTACAGCTAAAACAGAAAAAATGAACAAAAAACTAAAAATGATAGACCTACAGCTTAAAAAAGCAAGGTTAGATAAAGATGGCAACGGCGCCAATGGTACTGTAATTCACCATGACAGTGAACAGATCACTAGTGATAGAAACAGTATGATTGAAAGTCTTAAAACCATAGCAGACAGCTTAAAGAAAGATAAATAACTTTAACGGAGCAATAACATGAATTATTTAAAAGCATATTTGACAGAATCAAAATCTAGTTATAGTTACAGAATCAAAACCTCTGAAGAAGTTTCGGACGAAATGATGGACGCACTTGAAGAACATCTTAAAAAGTATGAAGTAAAAAGTGTAAATTCACCCAAGCGAGGAATTTTACAAAGTGCTCCAATTGATTTTCCAGGTGAAAGAGGTATTAATGTAACAACTATTGATTTTGATAGTGACCAACCAGCAAGCCAATTTGGCTTGATGACAGAAATAGTAAGAATATGGAACATTGGCGAAAACAAAATTAAAGTAAGAGCACACAATGAACCAGCAATGGCTAGAGAACTTGCAGAAGAAAAAGCAAAAAAAGACGAAGAATACAAAGTTAAATTAGAATCAGAAGACTATAGTGCAGATGACGTAGAAAAAGTAGATCATGCAGAATACTATGGCGAAGATTTCAAAACAAAATTCGTAGACGAAATGATGAAACTTAGAAGAGAGCAAATGCCAGAAGGTGTTGGCTACGAAGGAGAAAAGGCATGAACATAGATGAATTAAGAAAACTAGCTGGAATGCCACAAACTGAGTGGGCCAACAGTCCAGCAACAACGGCGCATCCTGATCCTGAAGAGGTACAGGCACCCGAAGCAGATGTAAATCAAAGTCTTAGACAATACTTGAATGCAGATCCACAACCAGTAAAAGTTGTAGAAGGCGAAGATAAAGTATTTGAAGATCATGAAGTAGAAGACATGATGGCAAAATTTAAGGAATACCTCAGCGAGGATGAAGCAGTTGAGGAACAAGCTCAAGAGGAAGTTGTTGAGCAGGCAGTTGAAGAAAAAGCAAAACCAGATTATATTGACATCGATGGCGATGGCGACAAAAAAGAGCCAATGAAAAAAGCCGCCAAAGATAAAAAAGAAAAAGCTGATGAATCAGTTGAAGAAGAAGCAGTTGAAGAAGGCAAACTTCCTCCTGGATTACAAGCATATCAGGATAAGAAAAAAGGCAAAAAATCTGACAAAGATGACAAAGAAGAAACAGATGAGTCAATTGAAGAAAATCAAGACATTGCAGATCTTAGAAAACTTGCAGGCATTGGCGAAACAACCACAGATAAAACAGTATCAGCAGATGTCTCAGCACTGAAGAAATTGGCAGGTATCTAATGGAATTACAGGAAAAAATCTCTAATTACCTAGGTACATTAAATGAAGCATCATGTGGTTGTGATAGCAACTGCTCATGTGGTGGTAACTGTGGATCTAACTGTAACTGTAAACCAAATTGTGAACCAGTAAATGAAAGTGTTCAAGAAGATAAAACAGATTCAATGAAGCGTGATAAACTCAATGATATTTTTCAAGCATTAGAAAGATTAAATGGCGAATACGATGAACTAGCAACAATGGATATGAATTATGATTCAACTGGTGCTGGAGATTTAACAGACCAACTTACAACAATGCGTAAGCACATAGAAGCATTGTACAAGGTACTTGATAGATCTAGTGCTATTGTACCAATGGAACAAACTGAAGACAATGACGCTCTGCAAAAGAAACTAGGCGATCTTTATGGACCAAAACAAGGTGAACCAAAATTTGTTTACTTCAATGCAGAAGATGGCAAAGTCAAAATGCAGGTGGACAACCGAGTAGTTGTACATAGTGCAGATCCAAAAGATATTGCACAAGCAATGGCAGATCACGGCGTTAGCAATCAGGATAGAATGGCACATAGTAGTGATGTTGACTTTGCTGACGAAGAAGGATTTGCAAACTCAGGCGATGCACATGAAATAATTGATCAAGCACTAGAACTAGCAGGACTCAGCGAGTCTACTGTAGAAGGTGAAGGTAGAGATCACTCACAACCAAGAAAAGATGGTGAAAGAGTTCCTCCTAAAGCACAGGCTTATAGAGATAGAATAGCCAGAATTACAGGTACAAAAGATAAAAATACACCCGTTAGAGACGATATAAACCGGCTAAGAAAACTAGCTGGAGTTTAATAGAAACTTGGGCGGCAATTTATTGTCGCCTTTTTTTCTGACATGGTAAATACTAGTATGAGAGCAAGAGAAGTACTATACGAATATCAAGATGCCGATGAGGCAAAACGTGAGATAATGCAAAGAATACAAGGCATTGATCCTAACGACGAAGCACAAGCCAAGTTATTAGATCGTGTATATTCCCTTGTAAATAAAACTGGTGTTGTTGATAGATTTCTTCCAATGGTTAATAGTAAACTAGCAGGAGAATATGGCGACGAAGCAATGAAAAGTATTGCTGAAAGAATTGTTGCATCAGATAGATTAAACCTAGCACAAAAAAATAAATTTCTTGATAACTTTGAAAAAAATCAATGTGTAAATCCAAACGTATTTTTAAAAGACGGACATTATAGTTTTGATGAAATATTCAACAACGACGCTGTAAACATTCAAATGTTCTTAGAATTTTTAGATTTTGGTGCAGGACTACAACGTGCAGGTAAAGGCGAACATGCACTTGCAATACTCAGTCAAGATATTTCACAAAAAGGCACAGGTGATATTGATGTTAAAGGAGTTGCAGTAGAACTTAAAGTTGCTTCAACTAAAGGCAGTGGCAGATTAGGCGAAGGTGGTGTATCAGCTGAAAGAGTAAAACAAACATTAGAACAGTTTGAAGAACTTGTGCAACCTATTGAGTCATACTTTGCAGGTGGTAAAAAAACTATGAATCTAAATTTATTTGTAGATCTTGTTAATTCACTTGACTTAGATGCTGGCAGAAGAACTCAAATAGGTAAAGCAGTATTCCAACAACGTTTCCAACAGTTTGGAGATTCAATTACAAATGTATTTAAACAACCTAATGCATCAGCTGACGCAGTATTAGATGCATACATTGAATCTAACTTTGATTGGTATAAAGCAAATCCAGACATGGGTGGCCAGTGGCAAGTTATGTCAAGTATGGCAGTTGGTTCTATGTCAATGGTTACTGCTACAAGCGGTAAAGGATTAAATGCATTACGTAAATCAGGCGTATTAGCAAGTAATATACCTTACATTTGGCCTTCACAAGGACCAGATATTTTTTATCAGCCTAATCCAAAAACCAAATAATATATGGGATATTAAATGTCAGTAGATACCGGGCTCATCAAACGCCCTCACAAATCACAAAGTTTTTCAAAAGATGCAATGATGGAATTAGCACAATGCATGGCCGATCCAACGTATTTTGCTCTTAATCATTGCTATATTCAACACCCTACACGAGGTCGCATGAAGTTTGACCTGTATGATTATCAGGTAGGCTTAATAGATGTATATCACAGTCACAGATACAGTATAGCAATGTTACCTAGACAAACAGGCAAATCCACATGTGCGGCCGCATATTTGTTATGGTATGCAATGTTTAAACCAGACAGTACAATACTAATTGCGGCTCACAAATATTCTGGTGCCCAAGAAATTATGCAACGTATCAGATACATGTATGAAACCTGCCCTGATCACATACGTGCTGGTGTTACAGCATATAACAAGGGTAGTTTAGAATTTGATAATGGTTCACGTATTATTGCACAAGCAACTACAGAAAATACAGGTCGTGGTTTGTCGCTTACATTAGTATATTTAGACGAGTTTGCATTTGTGCCTCCTAGGGTTGCACAAGAATTCTGGACATCATTATCACCAACATTAAGTACAGGTGGTAAATGTTTTATTACTAGTACGCCAAACCAAGATGATGATCAGTTTGCTCGTATATGGAAAGATGCAAACAAAACACTAGATGAATTTGGGGAAGAACAAGAACTTGGAAAAAATGGATTTAAAAGTTTTCAAGTGCATTGGAGTGAACATCCTGAACGTGATGATGCATGGGCTCTCAGTGAACGTGCAAAAATAGGTGAGGAACGTTTTAGACGTGAACACGAATGTGAATTTATTGCATGGGATGAAACACTCATAAACAGTTTAAAATTACCTGATCTGGAAGGTGTAGAACCAAAACTAAGACAAGGACAAGTACGTTGGTACAGTACTCCAAATAAAGGACATACATATATTGTTGGGTTAGATCCTAGTTTAGGTACAGGCGGTGACAATGCCGCCATACAGGTTTTTTCATTGCCTGGCTTAGAGCAAGTAGCAGAATGGCAACATAATAAAACACCTGTACAAAAACAAATTCGTATAATGTTTGATATTATAAATTACATCAATGATCAAGGTGTTGGAGAAATATATTGGTCAGTTGAAAATAATACACTTGGAGAGGCCGCTCTTGTGGCTATAAACGAATTTGGTGAAGACAAATTTCCTGGCACATTTTTAAGCGAACCTAAAAAGGCAGGCAATGTGCGTAGGTTTAGAAAAGGGTTTACAACAACACACAGGACAAAACTAAGCTCATGTGCTAAATTTAAACAATGGATTGAAACAGATCATATGAAAGTTCGCAGTAAAAACCTAATACGTGAAATAAAAGTATTTGTAGCACGTGGCAACACTTATGCGGCCAAAGATGGCGAAACTGATGATTTGGTAATGGCAACGATACTGTGTACACGTATGATACAGAGTGCAGTTAAATTTGATGAAAATGCATTCAACATGCTAAATGATATTGGCCCAAGTGAAGAAAACGAAGATGTTAGGATGCCAATGCCTATAGGAATGATCTAAAGAGTATAAATACTATTATGGAAAACATTATAGCAGATAAGATTTTTGATTTTATAAAAGCATTTGGTGAAGATGTTGTACTATTCACTCAAGAGGGCGAAAGTACATTAGATTCTGCACAAGCAAAGCGTTTTTATCTTAAAGATAGTAAAGTAATGGTTCACTTCGATACTAATGAATCCAAGTCAGAAATCCGTGTTAGCTATGGTGGAGAACGTCCTATACAAGAATTTAGAAAACTATTTGCAGGCTTAAAAGCGATAGCACATAAAAACTTAATTGAGTTTAGCCTACAAAAGTTTAGTAAACAAATAGAACCCAAGGACTTCGCTTATCAAGGAACAGTAGCTATGCAACAAAACACAATGGAAAGTTATGGTAAGCCATACGGATATACCAAAACAAGTTATCAAAATCTTCAAGACAGTAAGATTATTATTAAACATAAAAAACCCGTAGATGAAGAAGTACGTGGCAGTAGAAGTAGAAACATCCATGCAATTTACCTTGAGAATAGTGCGGGTGAAAGATTTCAATATCCACATAATCATTTAGCTGGTGCTAGAGCAATGCTACGACATGTTAAAGAAGGCGGAAATCCATATGATGACTTTGGTCAACACATAATTGAACAAAGTAAAGAACTTGGAGATTTATATAAGTTTGAACGTTGGGTTAATAAAAACGGATTACTAGAAGGCAATGATGATATAATAGAATCAGTAAAAGAACAGAAAAACAAAATTCGTGAACATATGAAAAAGTTACAATCAAGTGCATATTACGAAGCATGTTCCTGTGAATATCAAAACAAAAAAGAAACAATATCACCTGCTAAAGTTAATAAGATGCGTGAACGTTTTACAGCAAAACATTTTGACGAAGGTCTTAATGATGCATTAGGTGTAGTTACACGTTTGATGAAAGAAGGAGATATAAAAGCTGAAGCAAGAGAGAATGCTATCGCTTTAGCTAGATATATACAAGACAAGAAGAACATTGGATTCAACGGCGTTGAAGTTGATGATCCAGCTAATCCAGAAGCTCAAGACCCATCTAAATGGGGAGGAGCAAATGGTATCGTCGCAAAGATTAGTGCAATGGCAGGTTACCTAGCCCAACGTACTACAGACGATAAAGTGAGCAACCATCTTGCTAGAATAAGCGATGATGTTCACAATATGCATCCAAAACTTATTATGGGTGTAAAGAAAGTACTTGACTATTTGTATAAAAGTGCTACAATGGAATCAGTATCAGTTGAGACTGGTCCAGGTATGCAGGAACAAGCAGTTGAATCACTTGAAGAGTCATTTGAGATTTTTATACCAAAGTTTTAAATTTTACTTGACTTATTTGTTGTTTGGCTGTATACTGAGTAATTATAGTCAAACAAATTGGCAATACATTAGGCACATATAGGAGAAAACATTATGGCAACATTGGCAGAAATTCGTGCAAAGCTACTTGCACAAGAAAATACAGGAAATTCCAGATCCTCAGGTGGAGATAACGCAATATTTCCTTTCTGGAACTTAGCAGAAAATACTTCCGCAACAGTTAGATTTTTAAACGATGGTGATACTACCAACGATTTCTTTTGGCGTGAACGTCAAATGATTCGTTTGGATTTTGCTGGCATTAAAGGTCAAGCTGATAGCAAACGAGTTACAGTAAATGTACCTTGCATGGAAATGTGGGAACCAACTGGTTCTTGTCCAGTACTGCAAGAAGTACGTGCATGGTTTAAAGATCCAAGTCTTGAAGACATGGGTAGGAAGTATTGGAAGAAACGTTCTTATATTTTTCAAGGCTTTGTAGTTAACAGTGATCTGCAAGAAGACGCATCACCAGAGAATCCAATTCGAAGGTTTATTATGGGTCCGCAAATCTTTAATATTATTAAACAAGCATTGATGGATCCGGACTTCCCGGCTCTACCAACAGATGCTAACGAAGGCACAGACTTTAAAATTCATAAAACTACAAAAGGTCAATATGCTGACTATAGTACCAGTAACTGGTCCAGACGTGAACGTAGTTTAGATCAAAACGAACTAGATGCTATTGAAGCAAATGGTTTGCATAATCTAAATGACTTTATGCCTGCAAGGCCAAGTGCTGAGCAAATTGATGGCATCAAACGTATGTTTGAAGCATCAGTTGACGGTCAACTTTATGATCCAGAAGAGTTTGGACAATTTTATCGTCCTATGGGAATGCCAGCACCAAAAGGTGGAACAACGGCAACCCCAGTAAGTGCAACACCTGCACCTGCACCGACTCCTCAACCAGAAGCTACACCGGCACCAACACCGGAACCAGTAGCAGAAGCAGTAACACCGGCACCTGCTCCAGAGCCTGCACCAGCAACTGCTGATGGCGATAAGCCAAGTGCTCAGGATATCTTAGCTAAAATAAGAGCTAGAAAAAGCGATTAATTTGATAAACAATAGCAGAGGGGCGAAAGTCCCTTTGCCTTATTAGAGGAGACAAATATGGCAAAACCTTTTGACGTAAGCAAATTCCGCAAAAGTATTACAAAGAGTGTGCCTGGACTCAGTAGTGGATTTAGAGATCCTGATACATGGATTTCAACAGGTAATTATACACTAAACAAACTTATAAGTGGTGACTTTCATAAAGGTGTACCACTAGGTAAAGTAACAGTATTCGCTGGAGAATCGGGTGCTGGTAAAAGTTTTATATGCAGTGGTAACTTAATAAGAGAAGCACAAAAACAAGATATTTTTTGTATTCTAATTGATAGTGAAAATGCATTAGACGAAAAATGGCTAACTGCTTTAAACGTAGATACTAGTGAAGATAAACTAATGAAACTAAACGTAGCAATGATTGATGATGTTGCTAAAGTTATTAGTGATTTTACTAAAGAGTATAAAGCAGATTATGCTGATAAAGATGAAGCAGATCGACCTAAAGTATTATTTGTAGTAGATAGTTTAGGTATGATGTTAACACCTACAGATGTTGATCAGTTTACTAAAGGCGATATGAAAGGTGATATGGGTCGTAAACCTAAAGCACTAACAGCCTTAGTTAGAAATTGTGTAAACATGTTTGGTGATTATAACATTGGATTAGTAGCAACAAACCACACTTATGCATCACAGGATATGTTTGATCCAGATGATAAAATATCAGGTGGACAAGGCTTTATCTATGCAAGTAGTATTGTTGTTGCAATGCGAAAACTTAAACTTAAAGAAGATTTAGATGGTAACAAAGTATCTACAGTACAAGGTATTAGAGCCGCCTGTAAGGTAATGAAAACTCGTTTTGCTAAACCTTTTGAAAGTGTGCAAATTAAGATTCCATATGAAACTGGTATGAATCCATACAGTGGTTTTGTTGAGTTATGTGAATCCATTGGAATTCTTACTAAAACTGGTAATAAATTGGCATACACAAGTCCTGCAACTGGCGAAGTTCATAGTTATTTCAGAAAACAATGGACAGGAGATAAATTACAGTTAATAATGGACGAATGGGGCACAAAGGACTTACCTGAACCTGAATCAAGCGAACAGCCATTACAGGAGATACCAGTAGATGAGATTATCGACGAACGAGAGTGAAATTTTAGTTGAAGTATGGAGTTCACTTAAACAACATATAGCCACTAAAGATAAAAATGACGCCGCCGAAGGGTTTGTACAAACCCTTCTCGGTAGCGGACTTGATATAGATAATATCTATGAAGAGTTTTATGGACTTGACAATTACCTTGATCGTGCTTTAAATTTAGTAGCAGAGTTTGAGGAAACAGAGGACGACGAGGACGAATGGCTCGAAGAAGAATGGGATGAGTAGTTGGTTTAATACACTCACAAAAGACCTAAGTAAGTTACCCGAAGCAATAGATAGTTATAATACTGAACTAGATCAAGCTAGGCCTGAATGCAGTCTTAAAGGTAACTTAGAAAAAAATAGTAGAGAAATCCCAGGCATTGTTGAACATAGATTCAATCAACTACAAGAAGTTGAAGCAATACTGGAGTTTCTTAATATTGAGTTACGTAAGCTCAAAAGTAAAAAATTCCGTACATATATAGAAAGTTACAACCGTGCATTAAGTAGCAGAGATGCTGAAAAGTTTGCAGAAGGGGATTCTGATGTAATAGATTTACAACATTTAGTAAATGAATTTGCATTAGTTCGTAACAAGTATCTAGGTTTAATAAAAGCATTAGATGCTAAACAATTTCAACTTAATAATATCACAAAAATTAGAGCGGCTGGCTTAGAAGACGTAACTCTTTAAAAAAAGAGGTTGACCATTACACCAAGATGTCTTATACTATTAGTATAAGTTAACAAAAAGAGGTCGTAATGAAATTTAAAGTTTTCCAAATACATCTAACTGAAGCTGAATACAATAAAGTAAATGCAGAAGGACATGATAGTGTTCCTAAGCATATGGCCAAGTTGGATATGTCTTTTGCTGAAGATGTAGGTTCATTAGCAAAAACTGCAATGGATAATGGTTGGTATACACACGTATCTAACATTACTGCTGACGGTTTAGAAAAAGTGTTTGAAGTAGGTAACATTGGTCCTGAAGAAAACATTGAGAGATTGGCTCCAATGCATTCAGTAAGTGTTGCTGATATTATTGAAGATGAAACTGGGAACCAGTTTGTTTGTGCCAGTGTTGGTTGGAAGGAAGTAGCATAATGAGATTAAAAGGTGCAACAACTGTTCTTAAAAAAGAAGCAGAATTTTTAGGTATGACTTTTGAAGAATTATTAATTTTTATAGTTCGTAATCCGTATGCAGTAAAATGTAGTACAATTGATGCATACAATGTATATAATAAGGAGACAAGATAATGTTTGATGTGTTTTCTGATAAAATAGGAACTATCCGCAGTGGTTTAACTCTAGCTGATGCAGAGAAACAAGCAAAAAAAGCGGCCAAAACAGTTGGTCCAATCGCAATTTTTAAAACCAATGACCCAACATTTACTATTGTAAAATGGGTTTTTCCAAAAAAAGGTTGACATCTATAGCAAGATGTCTTACTATAATAGTATAACAAAAGAAAGACTATTATGATAGAAACAAAATTAACATTTACATACGTTACACCACTTCAAGGAAGACGTAAAACTTATACACTTAGAACAGTAGGTCAAACTAAAAAGTCTTCTAAGGAAAAAGTAATGAAAATGTTTATGAAGGAAAAAGGTCCGTTGGGTATGAAGGACAGAATGGGTTGTATAGACGCAATCAACTATAGAAAAGTTAAAAATTGTTGGGATATATAAAATGGTAGAACTATTTGAAGATATTAATGTTTTAGAAAATGCACTAATAGCATTAGATGAAGGTGCAAGTGATGAAAAGCGAATGGCAATGAGTTCGCTAGAAACAATGCTTAATAACAAAAAAGCAGAAGTTGCAAAATTAGAAGAATACATGGAGCAAGAATCAAATGGCTAAGCCTAAAGCACAATACGATATTACTACTGTAATGCAATATGCCGTTGCAGTTACTGATTATCAAGGTTTTATTAGCAGTGGTAATGGTTGGTATGATCAAGAAAAAGAAACTAGACACCACGATAACAAAACTGTTATTGGTTTTATGTTAGACAATAATCAAGCAAAAGATAAACATGCTTCGGCTTGTTTAAAATTAGTTGAAACTGATCCAACTATTAGTGATCGTGCAAAAGAAATCACTGAACATTTTCAACAGAGTTTGACTTTCAAAAAACTTAGTGATCAACTAAATGGATTTGAAGATAGAGTTGCAGGATTTATAATGAATTCTACAGTAGATAAATTTGGTGTTAGTGTTGCCGCCAGTTTACCTAAAAGTTTTGGTGTTGATCAAAAACGTGAAGAATTTTCAGATATGATGTCAAAATATAAACGTACTAGTGAGTATGTAGGTAAAGTAAGTGGTAGAATATCAATGGATTTAAAGGTAATCGATATCAAATATCTACGAAACTTTGGTAACTTTATTGTAACCACAGTTTATGATGATAAACATATTGTTAAGTTTTTCTGGAATAAAGATCCAGATCTAACAAAAGTTATGGATGGTAAAGTAATAAGCATTAATGCTAGAATTAAAGGACATGAAATTAGCAAATACACTAATTGTAAAGAAACAATGTTAAATTATATGAAAATAGAGGAAATAAAAGGTTG
>CEUA01177919.1_pt1 | contig 19862 bp, 26 predicted proteins | sample 361541 | NCBI WGS metagenome assembly CEUA01 (sample SAMEA2623079, study PRJEB7988) | marine metagenome | isolation source: saline water (ENVO:00002010), including
CGTCAAAGATACACTAAACCAGAAACGGGGTGTCTCATGGAACCAAATGGTATCAAAGAATGTATACTCGTTATGGATCAGTGTATTCACACAATGGAAGCCAACTTCTTAGCAGTTGGTATAGAAGATAGTATATTCGCATTCAATCACTATTTCGACTCGTCAATAGATTCGGGTCCAAAACCAGTAACATATATCAGAAAAGAAGGTTCCGATGATAATATATACACGTTCGACCAAGGTGAATCAGTAAGACTCAAAATATCCGAATGGTTAGATATCGCGGGCGTGGAACTCGATAAACGCCTAGATGAACAATCACCCGAATTCGCTAATGATATCACCGGTTTCAACGGTGCCGGAGATGATATAGATAAATATCCATATTTAAGAACAAGTGGTGTACGTTTAAACATCAAAGTTAAATATCACAATTACAACCTACACAAAGATAACATAAAAATAGGTAGTAAAGATACATATGCTATAATTAATGTTGAACCAAAAATAGGATGGTTTTCAAAAGGTGATGAAATATACTACAAACAATTACCAAATGTTACCATGTTTGACATAAACAACCCAGTTAATTTAACAACGGGTCAACCCAATGGTATATATGTCGATTTTTATAGGTACGGCATTTTAATCGATATCCAACAAAGTGGTATAGTAGGTGAAGTTAACTACGTTTTCGTTCTCCTTCAATTAACATCCGGTTTGGTTCTTTTGGGCGTTGCATCCTCGATCGTAGGATTCGTTGCAAAGTTCTTAATGGGTGACATATCTCCAGTTTATAAAAGTATAATACAAGAAGAATTTGACCCCGTTAACGAAGCTGCTCAATATGCCGCACAAGCGTGTGTAGCATCTAAAGTCTTTAAAGAAGCCGATGACGACGGTAAAGGTGATTTAGACTTCGAGGAACTCAGAAAACTTGTCCAAAACTGTTTCGCGAAAACTTACGGAAGTGATCAAGAAGATAACAATAGTACAGATAGCGATCGTACAGAATCGTTCACGCACGACGATGTCACTGCAATGACATATTATTTAATGCGCGCAGCTGATCCAAAACTAAAAGAACGTATTCTATACAAAACAGAGAAAACGTTAGACGAATTAAAAGATTCGGTAATTACATTACACGAATGGCAAGAATTGTGCGTTGCAGGTGTTTTAGAACGTAAGAAAATGCAAAAGATAATAAATCTTAATCCATTTGTTCAAGATATAAAACAAACTATCGATAAACAGAGAAAAGACGAAAAGGTTAACATACAAGAACGTGTCAAAAATTTATTTTATAAAAAATAATAAGGTCAATTAGATAATAAGTTTCATTTTTATATACAATGCTTAAATCGTGTATAAAAACGTTTTTAATTTTATAATTTTCTTAATGAATTATAAAGCATACTTTTTTGTTTCCTTATCTGTACAAGTTCCGCTTTGAGTTGACGTTCAAGTTGCGTCAATTTATCCATCGCTTTAAGAATCTGACTTGCTTTATTTTTTTTATTATTTATCTTTTTAATTCTAGGTGATTTTATAGGTGATTTTATAAGTGATTTTCTAGGTGATTTACCATTAACCATTCTTCTTATCATACTCTGATATTTTAATATTATCCATCCATTTTTTTTATACATAATATACAATTTCATATATAAAAAGAGGTTTATTTACCGTCTACCAATACGTGTAGGATTAACACGTCCGAATACAGGTGAAATAGATGGTATCACTTCCCGTGAATTGTGTTCTATGGAATTAGGTCGTGTATCTGTAGAAGTAGGACTAGATATACCACTCAAAGGGGGTGACCTAGGTTCAAATAACAACGATTCAATCATGCCACGTGGTTGAATAGTAGCAGGTCTAGAAACACGCTCGAAACGAGTTACGTTCGCGCGTAAAAGATCGCGTTTCTGTTCAACTACCTCGTGTCTTAACGCTTCGTTATCCTCAAGTAATTTATAATATTCGTTCGTTAAATCGAGTAAATAACTATCACGAGCGAGATCTTCACCTGTTAAAAAAAGTTTTTTCAAATTATCACACATCTCTAAATATACACCCTCGGGTAAAGATTCTTTATGTTCATCTAAAAGTGACATTGTTATACGTATTGGGTTATTAGTTATTGTCGTCATTTATTATTATATATTAAAATATTCTATTTTCTAAACGTCATTATCTTTTAACTTTTTTTTTCTTAAACCGTCCACTAAATCCGAACTAACGTGTATAAACACAATATATTTCACAAATTTAATAATATTATGAACACTTCTTTGTATACGTTCACGGGAATTGATTTTCCTTATTTTCTTTAAATTATCGCATATTTCAATATAATCACCTTCACGAATATTATCCTGGTTCTCATCAATTATCGCTAATACGCGTCTAAGATGCTTTTCCATATATAAATACTTTACATTATTATTGTTCATCATCTACCATATCCGCCCAATTTTCATTAACAGGGACAGGTTCTGATTCTGGATCCGGTTCTGGGTCTAGTGTTTCCACAGGATCACCCGGATCATCCAGTTCCTTATTTTCATTATCAATTGCAATTTGTAAACGTTCCTCCAAACTTAATCCATTAACAGGTAAACACGCGTATTTATACTCAGGCATACTCATATCGAGTGTATCGCCGTGAGTTATACATAATTCACAAGGTTCACTTGGTGTTTCACCGGGGTCGTGATTATGCATGGGTGGTTTAACCTTTTCCTTTTTAGAAGTTTTGCGTTTCTTTATAATAACAGGTTTTGGTTTTGGTTTTGTAGATGATGTTTCGTCTGTCGTTGTATCCGTGGTACCATTACCATCTTCTTTTTCCTTATCATCGACAGTATAAGGTTTAACATTTGCCATATTTGCGTGCTGTTTACACGTATCGTGATCAGGAATACAATATTTTTTACACTGATCACCTTTTTTGGTCAAACATTTACACCTAACGCGTGTTTCAACAACGGGTTTGACTGGTTTGTTAGGTTTCTTAACAGTATTTATAGTCGTCAAATTCGTAAGTACATCCATTCTTTCATGAAGACGAGAATTACTTTCGATAGTCGAGTTCATAAACACGTTAAGTTTATCACGAAAATATGAAAGATCTTCCCGTAACCTTTCATTTTCACTTCGTAAATTTTTTATCTCCTCATTATTCTTAGCAATAGTTTCTGTGTTGCTAGCAATAATATTGTTACTATCCCTCACGAGGTTCATGAGTATATTTTCAATAGAATCGGACATTTTTGTTTATTAATATTTTGATTTTAATTTTTATATTCATAAACTTAGGTTTTCTTTAAATCTAGTTTTAATCATCGCCACAACCATCTACGTGGTATCGAGTACATGAACCCGTACTACCACATGCACTTGCTTTATAACAACATGGTTGCCGTTTTCCTCCACTAATTTTACCACATTCTTGAGTTGTACCGTTATGTTTATTCTTCAAATAACCAAAAGCATCTCCTTTAGGTTGCCAAAGGCATCTAGTATCATTTATACACGCTTCAGGACTTAGTTTACCTGGACACTGACTCGTTGCATCTGCATCATCAGGATTTAATCCCTCACATGCACCTACTTTATATCTAAATCCCTTAGCATCAAACGCATCTCTATTATCAAGACGAGTTTTACCATGTGCTTTTTCACACCCTTGCATACCAGATGTTCCTTTTACGAGAAAATCAGCGTTTTTAAAGTAACAAGTAGAATCATCCATCATAAAACCTATACACCCTTTTGTTTCGTTACATTTATCTGCGCAGTTGTTTTGTTTTGCGTACCAAGTTCCATGACCGGCAGAATAATTTGAAAGATCGTTACCACAAACACCCCCATGTGTCGACTGGATAAAATCATCAAGATTGTAACCACCATTACTCATTTGCATATTCTTTCCATTTGAATCCGCAATAATTAACCTACCCGCATCGGATAATAATAATTTATAAGGTCCAACGCCTTTTTCTTTCGAAGACATGGACTTTTTTGGGCTCCCATTACCAGCTTTATTGTTCATAAACCTTAATTCTGCTCTTTCTCCGCTGTTAAAACTACGTAATTGAATCATTCCTATATTAATTTCATCTTCTGTATCTGAAGTCCATATCATACCTGTATTATTACCAGAACCAGAACCCATGTACACATTGAAATTACCATCTAATTTATAAACGGCAAAGTATTTTTTATTTGGTGATACAAACTCTACATTTTGACGAACAGTACCATCTTCAACAATTAAAGATGCACCCATTAAATCACATTGAGCTAACCAATAATCATTCGTGGAAACGCTAGTTTTGTCCTTCATGCCTTTACCAGGTATGTAAATTTTGTTATTATTCATTATAACGAGTCTACCTTTATACTTTTGTAACTGAAACTCGTCTACGCCACCAATACCCAAATACATACCATTTTTTCGTTTAAACTTAACTTTATCACCGCTCTTTTCAATTTCAAACCAGAATCCTGGCGCGTGTGAAATACTGTAATACGTTTTCTTAATAATTTTGTCGAGTTTCATGGATTCTGCAGAAAATGTTACTGGTATAGTAAGATCACCATAAGGACCTTCGTACGTTTGGTCCAGATCGGCTTGTTCGAGTACAATCTCAACGGCAGCTAAACCATTACCTTCATTCATAACCTTATCTTCACTACCGTATGCAAACACCTCAACCTTATTGGTACCGATCGCAGAATCAACCCCGTCATTTATATTAGTTCCCTTAAACGTTACACTACCTTTACCATCGTTAGACGTTTCGATTGGATCTTCAGTTGTTTCTTTTTGTAATTCCACACCGTCAATACTTCTCACGAATACAAGTTTGGTAACTTCATCGAAACCCGTACCGTTCGTCCATGATAAAGTAAGGTCTATAGCATCACTTCCGTCACCTCCGCCTGCGTATTCGATTTTGTACGTGGACGTTGTAGAATCATCGACTTGTGTTGTCTCGTCGGTATCATTAGTGTCGTCGGCTGGTTCCGCATCCTCGTTTTCGTTTATAGTTTTTGTTGCGTCTTGATCGAATGTAAGTTGTGGTCCAGAAGTTTTCTCTGTATCGTCATTTGTTTCCTCTTTATCGTCCTTCTTAAATAAAGTCCACGCACCGAAACCAAGGGCTGGCATGACAAACATACAACACATTACCACAATTACGAGTAATATAATTACACCCGTACTGTTGGAACCTCCTCTTGGTGGAGGATAATACATTATTATTAATTTAACCGTATATTTTATTTTCAAACATGTTTATCTTGAATTTTTAAATAAAAATGTTTGAATTTTTTTAATCGTCTCCTAACCATATATTTTCACAATTTATTGATCTTTTATGTAGTCCAGGTTCCCATTTATGTGCGCATTCCAAACAATGTTTATAATCAATAATCCCGTTATTCCATCTACCACCGAACATTCCACTGGAACATATTCTAGTATCATTAACCATATACCCACTAAAATTTGTTGTTTTAGTCCCGTTTGGTTCCTTGAACGAAACTATTATATTATCACCACCACCCTTTTCACTAAAGAATATTTCAATAAGGTACTCTCTACCTTTCTTCATATAAATTGTTCCATCTTTCTCTACCATACCATGTAAACCACCATTATCAACAATCTTTTGATAACCTACGTACAAATAACTCATATCATCGGACTTTGTCCAGAATTTGTGTGTACCTGACTTTTTCGGTACGAAACGACCCTGCCATCGAACAGCGTAATTATTTTTACCATTTACTTGTAAATACCCACCTGTCGCCTTATTTATATCACTAAAATCCGTAACACTTGTACCTGTTTTTGTAGGTGTTTTATTATTAAATGAAGAAGGTTCTGAAAAGTATGAACCTGTATAATAGTACCATTTAAATCCACCTACTGATTGATTTTGAATAGGAACGTAATCTTTACTCGCTTTGAACCCCGAACGAAGTTTACGTTTACCATTGCCATCCTTTTCCCATATACTATCGAGTTTAGCATCTGTACACTCATTTACTATATTATTAGCTTCGTCAGAGTCCCACTTTCCATACGAAGTGTCTCGCGTCCATATCTGGTTTGTATCTGAACATATACGTTTACACCCTTTTGCTGTATTCACATCCCCATCCACTTGATGTATCACAACACCACCGTGACCACACCAACCATCTTCACCTAGTTTAGTTTGGTTAGGTATTAAACCACCAAGTGCTTCTGCGGCCGCTTTATCCGCCTCTTCTTTTGCGATCCTCGCATTCTCTTTCTCCTGCGCGTCTACAATTGCTTGTTGTTGATCAAATAAGGATTTATAATGCTGTGGACTATCGGCTACTTTAGAATCTGTATTGGGATTGGGGTCATCGACGAATTGTAAACCTACTCTATCTGTATTTGTTTTTTTAGGCCATTGAACTTTAATAACGTGTCCATCACCACGTGAACACGCTCTACCCGTACCGAGTTGTTTTTGTGTATGCGTATGTTTCCAAAATTGACACCAGTGTTTATTGGGATCGTTCTGAGGTCCACACCCAAACTTCTCTACACCTGGGGTTGATTTATTCTTCTTAACTTTTGAATATATACCCTCACAATCAGCGTTCTGTGCATTTTCCCACGCCGACATGTCTAAATCACGGAATTCAAAACTATCCAATTTTTCACTAAACTCGTCTTTTTCGAATCTAAGGATTTGTGTATTAATTTTCTTATCACCCGAACCGTCGTTATAGTATATATCGATCGTGTTATTACCAATGATATTATCACCAAAAGTTTTATTACTAAAAACGTTTAATTTAACATCCGTATCATTTTTTCTATTATTCGAATCACTATTTTCAGTCCGGTGAATTTCGTTGTTATTTTTATCTTTAACAACGAGAATCCATTTATTTACTACATCTTCGACACCCGTTTTGTTTCTCCATGAGAGATCCACGCTGTCTATTATATATTCTTCAACAGTTCGTTGACGAAACCTATATAATAGAAATATGATAAATAGAATGATTAAAAGAAGAAGTATCATTTTATATATCACGAGATATTTATTAGTGGAGTATATTTATTGTTCTTCAGTTTCAGTTTCAGTTTCACCAGAGGAAGTTCCGTGTTTGGAAAATTCCACCGCGGCATATATAGAGACGGCAATAACAGAAGCAGTGAATAGAAAAATTGGAGCAGAGTTTCCCAAGTTTCGTGCGCTAATCATTTTATAGTATAACCAGCGAAAAAAATATTACACTAATATAAATGAGTAGTCGTCCTGTGTCTAATGTTCTTCTCGAAGCACTTTTTATTGGTTTAATGTTACAACTTTTGGTCATGGGTCTCACAAAATTTATATATAAAGGTACGGGCATGTTAATTATTGCGGGTGCGTTAATACATTTATTGTTTGAATATTCACCCATTGGTAATATAAATGAAAAATGGTGTAAAATTATATTTAAATAGTCTAGTCTACATTAGAATTCATCTCGTCTAAAAGAGTATCTTTGTCTCGAAGAAGTCCAATTAAATCGTCGTTTAAATCTTTCAATTTATGTTCAATTTCCTCGTTATATTCACCAAGGTAGGATTTGTAAAATTCTCGTTCATTACCTACGTTGTGTCCTTTATCCAAAAGATTACCAATAGTATATCTTGGTAATCGTATACCAAGTTCTTGTGCGCGTTTTTTCACGGCCTCTTTACGAACATTTGCGGTTATTCTTTGTCTTGGTTTTGTGTTACGTATAGTTCTCTGTGTCTGTATTATTCTTTCATCCAATCTTCGTAATTCAGCTTCATCAAATTCACGGTTTACGCTTTGTAACCTATCTATTTCATCGGACATTCTAGGTACATTTATAGGTGGTACTATTAACGAGTTCACATAATTTAACAATTGTTCTCTTTCATCTGCATCTGCTGTAAGAACAAGATCGTCATCGTCATTTTCTTCATAATATCTGTTCCTATTTCTATTTTCGGTAGAAAATGGTACCGGTGGTTCAATCGTATTATCACGCATTATTTCTCTCATAAAAAAATTTTCAATAACATCGTCTTCAGATTCGGAATCGCAACTTGAATTTACATTTGAAAGAGATTCGTGTACTTTTTTCATTGAATTGCACATTTCGAGATAATGTCCTTCAGGTATTATCTCGGAATTCAAGTCAATTAAACGCATTAAATTTATAAGTTCGTCCATCTTTAATATCTTAAAAAAATAATAATAAAAAATCAACTAAGGTTTGGTATAACCACGTTTATTTCATAAAACGCGTCTATAATTCTATTATTTGCATTCATAAACTCACATATTCTTTCCATTTCCAACTCAAGATTATCCAATTCTACAACGTACCCATTATGTAAACCTCGCGAGTGTTCGTTAATTATACGCATATAATCTTCGAAAAACTCTCGACTATTAAGAGCGTGTCCAATACTTTGTAACTCTTCTATAGTAGTACACAAGGGTAAATTTAAAGCACTACAATACGCAGTAAGTGCTTCTATTTTGAAACGAGAAGTTACACGGTGTCTTATTTTTATTTGTTTGATTGATTTTTGAATTTCTTTTCGTTTTCTAACCAAAACCATACATCGTTCATATATTGAATCCATGGGATTTGTTTGTAAACTAGTAGGTAGAATACGACGACGTCTAACTGTATTATTTCTATGTACATCTCGTAATTTATTACACATGTCTAAATAATCACCTTCGGATATTTCATCCACGTGATCGTCTATAAATGTCATTATTTTCCGAAGCGCGTCATCAGACATTATTACTTATTATAAGATTTTTATTTTTTAATTGATAATAAAAGTAAAGCTTCTACAGCTTCACCTATTTCTTTATGTTTTAAACAGAAACCATTCTTACCAGCTCTACAGTAACAGTTCTCGTAAGGACAATTTGGGCGCATTTTTTTTATTTTTTAAATATTTAAATCTAATACTTAGTTTACTTAGGTTTCACTTTCACTTACAATTTCACCTTCCTCAATTTCATCGTCAGTCTCTTCTTCGTTAAAATCCATTTCGTCTTCTGAATTATCTAATTCTGTAATATCATCGTCTATATTTTCAGGTAATTCAGTGTAAAGTTCTATCCAATCCACATGTCCACGAATTTCGTAATCATCGATTAAATCATCCAAATCGAGTTTATCCATTATTTTCCAATCATCTTCCATCGTATATTTCCAATATTGTACAGTTTCGGGTGTTATTTTATACGGGAATAATTCAACACTGACCCTTTCATTATTATCGTACATTTCGTCGTTTACGAGTTCAGAACTCTTCTCGTCCATGTATATGTTATACATGTACTCCAGTATACCAAGGTTTCTATCGTATTCATTTTTTTTAGGTTCGTGATAAAAAGTTATGAAATGTGCTTGTCCATAGGAAGTGTGTAATTTTTTTTTACGAATACCAACGTATGCGATATAATTATTAGTATTTTTTGGTATAAGATGCGCGGGAAATCCAAATTCGGCTTTTAAACCGTAAACTTCAGATTTTGTACCACATAAACTCGAACATAAACCACTAATATTATCCAATTTCCAAAGCGTGGTACAGTTTTTTAATAATTCGTGTGTTAAATAAGGCATTGTATTTTGTATATGTTATTAAAACTCTTAATGTTTAAGTATAATTAAATTTTAATCACTCATTATATGTTGTATTTCAAGTTCGGGCTTAGAAGGTAAAGTTTTTGTAAGCTCATTCCATTCAAGTTTTTTGTGATATATATTGTTTTTTAAAACAAATTTATCACCGGATTCAATATCAGTAAAATATTTACTTAAATACTTAGTCCATAATTCACTGTCACCCATAGTAATAACACGTGGGATAACAATTATATCTTTTTCTTTATCTTTAGATAATCTGTTTATGATCATGTCAATAAACGGTTCGATAATACCATTACATCCCTTATTTTCATGAAAAAATTCAATATAACGAATATCATCTCGTCCTATAAATTTACTCATACCGATGTATCCAATATAATTGAAATGTGGAGAATTGAACTTAATAGGGAAATCATGTTCGGGTTTAAGTCCCCAAATTTCCATATCCAGTTTTTTTTCGATATCCAAAACGGTAGAAAAAAGATCGTCTAGTTCTTCCACGTGTTCAAGTCTTGTAGTATTTTTTAATAATTGATAAAAGACCGACATTTTTATTTTTATTTTATTTTTAAATATTTATATAGTATCAATATCACTTAGGTCTTCGTCGTCTATTAATAATTCCTCAGCTACTATCTGATAAAAAGCCATTTTATACGCTAAGAATCCAAAAAGTGTCGCACCCATATTAAAATCAAAAGGTAGATTATATGAATTCCACATTGATTCGGATAAAGCAAGTAATGTAGGCACTATCAATCTTTTGTTCAAACCTTGTGAATTTTCAATATTATCAACATAGGATGAAAGTGATTCTACATACATACAAGACGCCATTGTACCTAAACTCGCAGATATACCGTCAACGGGTGTATGAAAAATAAAATGATATGTCGAAATAGCAGCTCCGTATCTCAGAGTCGTTTTTTTTATTTTAGACTTTATTTGTTCGTATTCTGCTATACCTTCTTTTCTTCTAGTTGGACACGAAATTCTAAGTGTTTTTTGAATAGGGTTTATTATATTTAACATTTATTAATATACATTACAATTTATTCGTTAAGTATTTATAGTATAATATTATCGAAATTTATATTTTCGTCTTTAAAATATTTTTTTTTAAATTCTCTTTCTTTTTCGAGAAATTCTTCACATCTGATTATCGATTCATTTATACGATTCTGAACATCGTTTAATTTCTTATCGTATAAAAACGGATCATTATTTATTGTTAAATGTCTCCATTTATCACCGAAAATGGTCGTATATTTCAAATTACGTCTTTCGTATGCCAATTCGTTTAACATTGTTCTGTATAAAACCAATGAATACGAATCGTACTCTTCGCGGTTAAAATCATTGTGACAAAACTCTTCATAAGCCATTGTTTTCATACGATTATACAACTGGTTATGATTATCCACATTATATGGCCAGCATTTTGATTCTTTCTTCTGTGAATCATGTATTTCTATATTGCTTGCTTCTCCTCCTCTTCTTTCAGAATCTTCCATTGGTTTATTAATACATTTCACAACTTTACGGCGATTTTTAGGTGCTAAGCATACCAAAGTACGATTATTCGTTATTACACTTTTCATTCTATTTAATATTAATAATATTTAATTCTTTATCAGTGTTAAAAAAAAATGTACGATCCAAATTTCTCTCGCATTGAACCATTTGTAGCTATTTTAATACGCGTTTGTATCTCTTCAATCTCTAAATCATCTACCAATATATAAGCTGTTTTACCACCTTTCATTATAGTTATAACAGCAGTACTTGATTTACGTTTAGAAACTATCGGGTTCTCCCCATTTTTCTCTCCATTTTCTGACCAACGTTTCGAGTCTTTTAGTTGGGAGTTGTGAATCTCTTTTTTCTCTGTTTTTTTTCGGGGTTCCTGGACACACGATATTTTCGTATTCATATTTTTGGGATTTTTCCCATATAATCCTCTGAACGTCTTCACAAAGTTCGTTTGTCGCTTGACAGAACGCGAGTTTATAATCGTAGGTGTGTAAATGCATGTAATCCATTTCATTTATTTGTTATTATTTTTAATTATTTATTTATATTTGAAATACTTAGGTCTGTAATGAATGAATGTTTTGTCGTGTTTAGAATATTCTAAAATAACAATCTCACCAGTATCGTTTATTGATATAATCTTATCTCTAGAAAAATCGGGGGCTAACATTGTGTCTAACTGTTTTTTTACTTCTGTAACCGTAGGGTATAAAGATGAACAGGAATTTTCAGGTTTTAACGGGTTTGTCTTATTCCATGGTAATAAATGAGATACACTCGAATAAAATGTAAACATGCTATTATTTACGTTTATTTTTTTATATTCTAAATACAAGATGGTTTCACTCCAGGAGTTACCTAAAAAAGTACAGTACATAACAATTGATTCAAATTTTGTAACGGGTACGAATAATAAATTTACTATAGATCTTAACCTTTCGTCTAATACACATGTTGCTGATATTAGTAAAGTGTGTGGTTTAAAATTAGTTGATTTTTATGTTACACAAGTCGGTAACACGGGTAATGGTACGGGTAACGGTGCTAAATACATTGATATTATATGTGATGACGTACCTAAAGTTGCGCAGATTTTAGATGAACGTAAGGGACAAGTATTTGCGAGAATAGCTTTAGAAAGAGATTTTGACGGTTCTAACAATTATAAAAAACATGATAAACACTGGAGAAGTTTTAGTAGAGAAACAAATTTATTCAATCCTATATCTATACAAAAACTGGATTTTGAAATATACGAATTACAAGGTGATAATACATACGATCAGTTACAGACAGACGCTGAATGGTTTATGACGTTAGAAGTTACATCGATAGACGTAAAAGAAAAACCTATAAATAGGGAAGTCCAAATTTTAGAAGCTTTACATAAACTTATCGGGAAGATTGAAGATCTTAACGTAAATGTTAAAAAACTTCCAGATAAGGAGGATATTGATAGAATGGAAAAGGAAAAAAAGAAAAAATATCCACTTTATTACCTTTTTTTAGTAATTCTATTAATAGGCGGTGGATTTTATTTAATAAATCGTAAAAGCACAAACATTCCTCCTCCTGTACATGTGCCTATGCAAACAAGGTTTTAACTTATTAAGCCTTTTTAGCTGGAGCCTTTTTAGCTGGAGCCTTTTTTGTTGGAGAAACAATCTTCTTAGCGGCTGGTTTAGCGGCTGGTTTAGCAACTGGTTTAGCAACTGGTACTGGTGCTGGTGCTGGCGCTGGTGCTGGTGCTGGTGCTGGCTTAGCAACTGGTACAGCCTTTGGTGGTTCAATGTGATCAGCAATATCTTTAATAATGCTATAAAGTTCTTCAGTGCGAATCTTAGATCTCGCAAGTTCAATTGTAATTTTTTCTCTAACAGAGTCCATTGTGTAATATATATAAAAGAAAGATAATCTTTATACTAAATGTTATTCATTGGTCCAACTCTCCTGAGTGGAATTGGTCAACACTGTAAAAAATATATGGACCTTTTTCCTGATCCTGGATACACTAAGTATATAGAAATAAACCAGGAAATACCCGAATCTGATAGTGCTTTTATATTTGCGCTTCCTGTAAAATACTGGTTAGATAGAATACCCGAAATCAAAAAGAAGATAAAACATGTTACGTGTATGACCGTATGTGAAACCGAAACAGTTCATGAAGATTATGGTAAACTTTTTGATTTATTCGATAAAATTGCCGTACCAAGTGAATATTGTAAAAAAGTATTTAAACGACAATTCCCAACTAAACATTTTTATGTTTTACACGCGCACATACCCGATAAAAGACCTTACACGTTTTATCATATAGGTAACGTATACGATCCACGTAAAAATTTCAATAAAATATTAGAATGTTTCATTCGGTTAAATAAACCCGACGCGCGATTAATTGTTAAAGCAACGTGTAAACAACCAGTTAATATAAATATACCAAATGTTACAATAATTAACGATCTTTTACCTGATGAATATATGGAAGATATACATAATAAATCAGATTGTTACGTAAGTTTTTCATCGTCTGAAGGTGTAGGTATGGGTGCTGTGGAAGCAGCGGTAAGAAATAAACCAGTAATTATAACAGATTACGGAGGCGCAACGGAATATATAGAAACACCTTACGTGATAAAATGCGAACTTCAAAAGTTACCAAGGGATGATTTTTTATATAAAGCTGGTATGGAATGGGGTAAACCTGATGTAAACCAACTCATGAAATTTATGGAAGATGCATATAACAAGAAGTTAAGGTATATGGATCACCCGAAAACTCGCGCGTTAACTTGTAAAGAAAATGTATTACAAGAATTCGTCGTTAATATAATTCGTAGCGAGAACAATGATACCAGTTAAAATGGTACCAGATGTAAGCGAACCTCTTTGTGCGATAAGCATTGCAACTATATCATCTATCAATTTAATATTAGTTGGTTTTTTAAAGAGTTCTGGTATAAGCTGAGAAAGTGCGAGATAAAGTGCCATTGCTATTATGACAGGCCTGAGTGTTTCCTGATCTAACATTTTACTATTACAATATATTTAAATTTTAGGTTTGTGTTTTTTACAATAATTTCCACAAGATGCTTTAAAATTACACCTTTTACCACTCATTGTCATGGCAACACATATATTAGTTTTTGTTCTATTTTCTATTTTCTTTTCGGGAATAGTTTCAATAAATTTGATTTTATATTTTTCCCTTTTATCATCGTATTGTTTGCGAGACTCTCTGAGTTTATGAATACTTCTCGCAAACCGTTCACATTTCTCATCTTGATTTTCATATAAACCCCTGGCAATGTCTAAATCTTTTTGTTCATACAACGTGTTCATTTTGGATTTGGTTTTGATTCCTAATATATTTTATATAATTGACGACTGAGGTTATAAAAATACATATAATTATACCATTACATATAACATAATACCAAATATATTCATAAAGACCTAAAAATGTTGTTGATAACATAGCAATCATAACATAAATAGTATATGCTAAAATACCATACATACTGTTATTTTCTATACTATGTAATGGTAATACACACGCCAAGCAATTAAGTATAGTTAAGAGATTATCATACAAAATTGTATAATGTATACTTAATGCAACTAAAAATACATTTAACCAAGTTATCATGACCGAATTAAACAATTTATATTCGGGTTCTTGTTGTTGAACTTGTCGAGTTTCATTACTAGGTAAAACATCTACCACATGTGGTCTTTCTTCTTCATAATTTATACCTATAATAGGAGTTCCATCTGGTTGTCTAATTTCATTATAGTACATAAAAGAATAACTTGTTTTTCTTTTATGTATATTAAGTGTAAGGGATTTTGTTTTGGTTGTAACGCACCGTTAAAACCGTATATTAAATCGAATAATCAAGAAGTTCGCGATCTCATTAGAAAATATAGACGTATTAATCCTATATTTTTATACAATAATGATACGTATTATAAGTTTTACGGTTTAAAAATAAATCGTGTATGTTATTCTTGTTTTACAAATATAAAAAAACCAAGTTTAAAAGAGTTGAGAAATATAGAAACAGGGAAATGTAAACCATTACCTAAAATATCTTTATCATTGACTAAAAATTATTTACTAGTGTGGTACAATTCGTTACATAAATACGTATCAAATAATTTTAAAAATAGACAAATAATTGTGTATAACGATATTTAAAAAATTGTATTGTAATAAGTAGTATGTGTGATACAAGTGGACCAAATACAGGCGCTATATTATCACTAAATGCGATAGGTAAACAGGACACTTATTTGTTAGAAAACGAATATACAAATTCATTCTTTAATTACGACAGTAAACAACATTCTAATTTTACAAAGTTTCATAAAAGTACAAATATAATTAAACCAGGTAATGCTAAAGCAAATTGGCCATTTGGTGAAACCATTAAAATCACTCTTAACCCAAGAAATATGGGAGATCTTTTATCAAATATGTATATTTCCATGGAACTTCCAGGGTTACCATCCGGAGGTGGTAATGATTATTATTACGCAGATCAGGTTGGTAGACACGTGATTGAATCTATAACAATGCGTGTAGATGAAACAATCGTAGAAACATTTCATTCAGATTGGGGAATAATATACGATGAACTTTATTTAGACGAATCAGAAAAAAGAACAAAAAGATACACAGTTAACAGAAATTTAGCTGAAGATACATCTTTGTTGGCTGGTAATCAAATTTTTAGTCAGTTTAAATCAAAATTGTTTATACCTATACCATTTTTCTTCTCGAGAAAATACGAAGGCGATGAATATGAAACAAATAAACCAAATAGACCATATTTTCCAACATGTGCTATTAATAAACAAAAAATCCAGTTTGAAATAAAATTCAGACCACAAACATTTTTTACTGATTATACGAGTACTATCACATTAAACAGTTTCGATATAGTAACTGAAGAAATTACATTAGAAAATAGTGAACGTTCGTACATCGCTAATAATAAACATGTTCTCATCACCGATATAGTACAGAAACATCCATCTACCGTTATATCAGCCGGAGAAACCAATGCTAAACTCGAACTTGTTCCAAAAATACCAGTTAAAAGTATTAATTGGTTTTTCAGACAGGAAGCGTTTGAAAATGAAACTATACACACAGGTGGTAATAATTTATTAGCAAACGTGTTTGCTAATAGGTATAATTTTTCGTCTAACGTACAGTATTCTATAATAAATGAATTTTATAACGCACCAATGGTCAGCGCTAAAATATTTATAAACGGCGAAGATGTTCCGGGATTTCAAGATACTGATCATAAATATTTCAAATATACCGTACCATTATCTAATCGTTTATCTAGACCATATAGAAATATATACACGTATGCGTTCTCGATGAATCCGGTTAATGTGGAACCATCGGGAAGCTTAGATTTTAGTCAACTTAAATCTGATAGAACTGTTTTAGATGTAAAAATGACAAGTGGGTTAACGAGTGACTATACACTTAACATGTATTATGTAGGTTATCAAACACTTTCGTTTGAAAATGGTTTCATGACACGCGCTTATTAAATAACTGTAACTTATGATCTTTTATGTAATCTATTATGTTGTTTTTTATACACCATCTAATGAAATTTAACTGCGCTACAGTAGTATGAATTTCATTAGTTGTACCCGGTATAGTATATGTAATTTTATCCGCTCTACAAAACGGATCGAATAACTTTTTACTATACCCATCCAAACTCGATTTATATGCTACGTGAACACTAAAAATTTTACCATCGCAAGTCTTATAAGTCAAATTATTTTTTTTAGAATAATTTGTGATAAACCATTCTAAATTTCGTAATGATATACCACCCGATTTATTTAATATTTGTGTTAATATATCACAGTTTTCAGGTATTTCATAAAATTTATTTATAGATGTCAATAATACATTTGATCTATTCATCTTATAGATTCTATAAACCATAACTTTAAGTAACTTTGTTTAATACGTTGTATCGAACGGTAATGGATTATCGTCTTCATGTTCACTTCCATTTGAAATTTCAGAAGTAGACGTAGGTGTTACATTATGGGTATATTTAAGACATGTTTTAACAGGTGTAACGTCTACGGTTGCATTTTTAGCACATTTTTTACAAAATTGGAATTTTCCAATATTTCGTACAGCTAACTGGCTACATATAGTACCCCTGTTAGTAATACCAAGACATAAAATACCATTCATGCGTGATTTTTTATGAGTATCTTGAATCAAATCGATATTTGACTTTAAATCAATTATACCCTTATTTTCTCTATGTATACGCTCTAAGGATCTACATATAACTTTGTCTATTCTAGTATATGTATGCTTTAACATAGCCGATATACAATCGGAATATTCTCTATTGTCATATTCGCGTTCATTCAATATGTTTGGTATTTCCACATTCTTGTCTTCATTTACATATTGACAGTTTTTTGAAAAATCAGTAAAAATCATGTTAGTATAACGAGACGATAATTCCCGATATAATTTAATAAGTTTTGATTGAATAGCTTGTTTTAAATTTTTTTCGTACATTTCATACGTTTCACGGAAAATACAATCTATATCGTCCATGGTCTCTTATTACATATACTATTCTATTTTTTAAGTTTAAAAATGTCAGAAATACGTTTCTGTTTAGGATCGTAATCACAAAGTCTACTACGCTTTTCGGGTTTAGACTTTTTTATGAGTTGTCCAAATATCTCTTCCTTAGGATCGTCAAATAACGGATCGATCAAATCACAAACAGGATTAATAAATTTATTAAGGAAATAATAAGGATAATCTATATCCATATTATTATCGAGCGCATACTTCGGATCTTCAGCTTTCTCGTACGCTTTTGCTCGCGGATCCCATGTTTTACATAAAATATAAGGAACTCTATCACCAGATTGTGGTTCAGAACCAGGTTGTCTATCACGCATTTTATTACGTACCTGTACGTGTGGTAAATTATCAGACTTATAGGAATCACCCAATTGTTGTGAAAGTATAAGTTTTTCATTTGGAACAGAACCCCCTAGTAATTCAACCGCGCGTTGTAAAGCAAGTGCTTTTGGTGTAGTTGTATCGTTACTTTCAAGAATAACATCGAGTAGCTCTTTACATACTTCACGCATATATGGTGTATTATCTCGACGAACAAGTTGAAGACCTTTCACATCTATATAATCCATGTTCATTTTACCATCTTTACCTTGTGTCCAAAGTTTTGCGGCGTACCTTTTCTTTGAATATAAAAAATACGGATAATATACCTTTTCAAGTTCGAGATTATTTGGTTTCTTAAAAAGTTTTGTACACTCCTCCGCCGCGCGTTCACCAAGTTCCCAACTATATTTAATAGCCTCCTCACCTTTACGTTCACCGACGTTAAATTCAACCATAACAGAATCAGTATTATGCACGACGAGCTCACCCGGACCAACGTGAAAATGATGTGATTGGGTTGTTAAATCGTAAACGTAACCATCCGTTTGACCTAAATATTCAAGTTTTTTAATTTTTATAGGCGATTTTCTTTGTGTAGATTTTGTCCAAGTCTGTCTAAAAACGTTCGGTTTATCACGTCTTATATTTATAGAAACATTATAACCAAGTTTTCTACCTAATATATACATACCCATACTTCCTTCTTTACCTTTTATATCCATGCGTGTATATCCATTTTCATCCTTGTCTCCATCTGCCATATAATACCCATTGAAAAAAGCCTTTATTATACCATGAGATGCATTTAGAATACACGAAGGAACTACCTTTTCTCTATATTCATTATAAAACAAACTTCTATACTTATCGACAATTTCTAAAACATTACCTCGTGCGTTAAGTTTATAAACACCCGAACTTTCAATTGTATCATATATTTTCGTGTTAAATGGACAGAGCTTTTGCATTTCTCGTAAATACTCCTTTTTTGAATTATTGAGAGCCCATGTACTTTTAACTCCAGATTTACATCTGTATGTACCACACGAACCATCACCGAAAAAGAATCCCATTACCTTAGCTTCATCTATAGTAATACCTGTATCTTTACTATAAAATGCTTCAATCGAATTACCGTGTAATAATCCCATCCCAATAGAAACTTCAGATGGTTTAACCATTTCTTTATTCTCAAGAAGTAAACTATGGTCTTCAGTTACGTCTACTATACCTGTATGTGTTAATACACGATGAATATTCTTATTTGTTTTATGTCGTATGACTTGTTTAATCGGAGTAAAACCGGATTCTGTCCATACATCCGCGTGTATAAAACCAATTTCCTTACCATCATCTCTCTTAACATAATCATTTATAAGTGTGTCAATCCTACACGTTTCAATAATACCATCTCGACGAATAAGTAAAGGTGTATCTGGTGTTACAGAATCACCATACCTTACCTTTGCTCCAGGATAATGTTTCTCAACGTAATTCTTCGTATCTTCAATCATCATACGCCCTTTCATGGTCGTTGAAGATGCTATTGGTACACACGGTAACATACCTTTAGACGCACCAGTAAAACCGTATACAGAGTTCATGGAAATCTTATACGCCAATTGTTTACCGTTAT
>CEUA01027715.1_pt1 | contig 19836 bp, 15 predicted proteins | sample 361541 | NCBI WGS metagenome assembly CEUA01 (sample SAMEA2623079, study PRJEB7988) | marine metagenome | isolation source: saline water (ENVO:00002010), including
GCTGCAAAAATTCTTGGGATATCTGATATCCTTGGTTCAATTGAGCGCGGGAAAAACGCATCCTTCTTTATCAGTTCTGGTGATGCTTTAGATATGCGCACAAACAATATAGAACAAGCTTTTATTAACGGATCTTCTGTTGATTTAAATAATCACCAAAAAGATTTATTCAATAAATATAACAATAAATAAAATGTCCCCCTTACTTTAAGGATAGTTAATAACCTATATTTCTTCGGACTCTCTTTAAAACTGATCTTGCGATAACTCTAGCTTTTTCAGCTCCTTTTGTAAGTTCTAGATCTAGAATTTCTTTGTTTTGCATCAAATGGTTAAACTTAGCTCTTTCATTTTTATATTTATTACAAACAAGTTCAAAAAGTGCTTGTTTTGCATCTCCATACCCATAATTTCCTTTTTCATATTTTTCTTTTAATTCAAAAGCCTGTACATCGGATGCTAATAATTTGTATAACTTAAATACATTACAGCGCTCTGGATCTTTTGAGGATTCAATTGGAGTAGAATCTGTTTTAATACTCATTATTTGCTTTCTTAACTTTTTTTCTGAAAGAAAAATATCAACAACATTATTGTAGGACTTGCTCATCTTTTGGCCATCTGTTCCTGGGATGAGCATTACTCTCTCATCTACTTTCAATTCTGGTAAAACCAATGTGTTTGGAAAAACATGATTTAACCGTGATGCAATATCTCTTGTCATTTCCAAATGTTGAACTTGATCTTTTCCAACAGGAATAATATTAGAGTCATAAAGCAGTATGTCTGCAGCCATCAATACAGGATAAGTAAAAAGTCCTGCATTTATATCTGTAATTCTATCTAATTTATCTTTAAAGGAATGCGCTAGTTGCAATCTATTGAAGCGAGCAAAACAATTCAGATACCAAGTTAACTCACAGACTTCAGTAACATCAGATTGACGATAAAACAAATTATTATCTGTATCAAAACCAAAAGCAAGCCAAGCTGCCGCAGTAGCATAAGTGTTCTCTTTTAACATCCTTGGATCTCTTATTGTTGTAAAAGAATGAAGGTCCGCAATAAAAAACAAACTCTCATTTTTTAAATCTTTTGAAAGCTCTATTGCTGGAATTATGGCGCCCAATAAATTGCCTAAATGCGGCGTCCCCGTACTTTGAATTCCTGTAAGTATTCTTGCCATTTATGTAAAATTTTTGTGTTGTAAAAATAGGATTTTTATCTTTGCTCGCATGAAATGGGCTGGCTATCTTTTTAGTAGTATTTGGAGATTATGGTTTTTAATCATGTTTATCTTGGTTTTTATCGCTTTCATTCCAACTTTATTTTTTTTCACAGCAATTAAAAAAGATCAAATAATTGTTGCTAATTTAACAAGATACTGGAGCAAACTAACTCTATTGCTCTCTTTCATATTTCCTGTTGTAGAGTGGGAAAAAGAACTAGATAAAAAAAAGAACTATATCTTTTGTCCTAATCATGTGTCAACACTTGATATTCCATTAATTTTAGCTGTACTTCCTGTCCCCCTACAATATATTGGGAAAGCAGAAATTGCAAGTATTCCTTTATTTGGGTACTTTTATAAAAATAATTCGGTTATTGTGAACCGAGTAAACAAAAGAGATTCGTATACTGCTTTTTTAAAGGCTGGAGAAAAATTAAAAGAAGGGTTAAGTATGTGTATATTTCCTGAAGGAGGGATTCCAAATTCCAAGATATTTTTAAAAAATTTTAAAAATGGGGCTTTTCGTTTAGCCATTGAACAAAATATTACTATAATCCCCATCACAATGCCTGACAACAAACATATATTTCCACAAGAATATTTTAGGGGAAGACCTGGTTTGGTTAGAATAAAAATACACAAAGCTGTTGAAAAAAATAAAGTGAAAGAAATAACTGTTGAGAATTTGAATAAATCTGTTTACAATACTATTTTTGAAGAATTGAAAAATTATGGATAATAAAATAAAAGTTGATGACAAATTAATTGCCAACCTATCTAGGTTAGCAAAATTAAACTTTAATAAGAATGCTGCTGAAAAAATGAAAGCAGACTTAGCGAGAATTCTGAAATTTGTAGAACGTATGGGAAAAGTAGATACTACTGGAATAGAACCTCTAATATATATGAATGTGGAAGAGGGCGGGCTTCGAATAGATAAGATTGCTAATGAAATTTCACAACAAGATGCATTAAAAAATGCCCCTCAAAAAGACTCGGATTATTTTAAGGTGCCTACTGTTTTAAAAAAATAATCACCCCTTAAACCAACTTTTTGCTCTTTCTTTATTTTTTAATGCAAAAGAATCGTTTTTATAAATAAACGCATTCGTTCTATTGTTATACTTGTAATCGACACCCCACTCTTTATGCTTATGTGATAATTCTTCAATAGCATTCATAATAAAGAACACCTCCTCATCAGTCATAGTTGGGTGAGTTGACAGGCGAACCCAACCAGGTTTTAATGTTAAATCCCCAGCATTAATTTTAGTAGTAATAGAGCAAGACTCATCTTTTTTGACATTCAATAAAATATGCCCATAAGTTCCTGCGCAAGAACAGCCTCCCCTAACTTGTATTCCAAATTTGTCATTTAACAATTGAACAGCAAGATTAAAGTGCAGTTCATCAATATAAAATGAATAAACCCCTAGTCTTTTAGAAAAATTATTAGCTAAAACATGTGTGTTTTTAATTTTTGAAAATTTGTCCCATACTATTTTATGTATCTCGCGCTCCCTATTTAATATGTTTTTAACCCCCATTTCCTCCTTTAACTGTAATACCATGGCTGTTTTTATAGTCTGTAGAAATGCTGGTGTCCCACCATCTTCTCTTGCCTGAATATCGTTCACATATTTATGCTCTCCCCATGGGTTGGTCCAGTCTACAGTGCCACCTCCAGGGCTATCAGGAACTTGATTAGAGTATAATGACTTGTTAAATATTAATACTCCTGTAGATCCAGGGCCTCCTAAAAACTTATGTGGGGAAAAATAAATAGCATCTAATTGTTGTTTTGGGTTTTCTGGATGCATATCAATATCAATATAAGGAGCTGAACAAGCAAAGTCTACAAAACAAAGACCATTATGTTTATGTATTATTTCTGCAATTTGATAATACGGAGTAAAAACACCGGTGACGTTAGAACAAGAAGTAATAGCGGCAATTTTCAATTCCCTATTTTGATATTTTTCAAGCAATATTTTAAATTGCTGTAAATCAATAGATCCATCATTAGTATGAGGAATCAACTTAACCTCCGCAATAGTTTCAAGCCATGAAGTTTGATTAGAATGATGCTCCATATGAGAAACAAAAACAACCGGCCTTTCTTTAATTTCAATTTGATTTATATACTTCTCATGGATTTTCAACCCCAAAATTCTTTGGAATTTATTAACTAACATTGTCATTCCTGCTCCTGCTGAAATAAGAACGTCATCTTCATTAGCTCCAACATGGCTTTTAATAATCTGGAAAGCCTCCTCAAGCGCACAACTCATGGTTGCTCCAGTAATAGAAGTTTCTGTATGTGTATTTGCTACAAAAGGAAATACTTCATGCTGTAACCTTTCTTCAATCCTCTTATACATTCTGCCACTAGCAATCCAGTCAGCATAAATAATTTTTTTTTCACCAAAAGGAGATGTAAAAAATTCATCTTTTCCAATAATATTTTCTCGAAAAGGAGCAAAATGTTTTTCTAAATTCATGATCAATAAGATTGCGACAAATTTACGCCATTTTTATTAATTTCTAATAACGATCTCACACCTAATCTTAAGCTTCTATTGTCGTCTAAATGTCCGGAGGGGAATCCAAAACAAACAGGGAAATTATACTCTTGTATATGTTCTAGAATGATTTCTTCTGCTGTTTTGCCAAAAGGAATCTCATTATCATTCATCCTTTTCATACTGCCAATGATCATTCCTTTTAAAGAATTGAACTTATTATTTCTTTTTAAATTTATAATCATTCGGTCAACATGATATAAATACTCATCTAAATCCTCTATAAAAAGTATTCTTCCTGCTGTTTTGATGTCAGAATTAGAGCCCAATAAAGAATACAAAATAGAAAGATTTCCTCCAACAATTTCTGCATCAACCATACCATGTCGATTAAATTTGTGAGGCTCTATATTTATAATAGTGCTGTGTCCAAAAATATTATCATGTAAACTAGCCAATGATTTATTCGTATTTTTATGAAAATTAATTGGCATAGTTGAATGTAATGTCGAAAGACCCATTTTGTTTAGATGAGAATGTAATACCGTAACATCACTATAACCAATTAGCCATTTAGGATTTTGATGTAAATTGGAAAAATTAACTTTGTCAATAATTTGAACTGTCCCATAACCACCTCTTGCAAAAAAAACAGCTTTTATTTCATCATTATCAATCATATTTTGCAAATCAGAAGCTCTTTGTGCTACAGTGCCTGCAAACTGATTGTCTTCTTCAAATAAAAATTGGCCAAAAACAACTTTCAACCCCCAAGATTCCAAAATTTCTATAGCAGGTGTCAACTCAACTAAAGAAATTTTGCGTGCAGTAGAAAGGATCCCAATCTTATCGCCAATATTTATTTTTTGAGGAGTTATCATAAATTCATTGTAAAACTTATCTTTGCTAAAATAATTTTTTTTAAAGAAAAGTGGGTAAAAAAAGATATACTGTTACTTCAGCGCTTCTTTATGCTAATGGGCCTGTACATATTGGCCACATTGCCGGCGCGTATTTACCAGCAGACATTTATGTTCGCTATTTAAAGGGGAAGGGGCATGATGTTGCTTTTATTTGTGGATCTGACGAGCATGGTGCGGCAATTACTTTACAAGCTAAAAAAGAAGGCATCTCTCCTAAAGAAATCATTAATAAATATCACTCAATCAATAAAAAAGCATTTGATGATTTTGGAATTAATTTTAGTATCTACCATAAAACATCTGAAGAACTTCATCATAGAACCGCACAAGAATTCTTTGAAATTTTAGAAGAAAACAATGCATTTACAAAAAAAACTACCAAACAATTTTACGATAAAAAAAACAATCAATTTCTAGCTGATCGTTATATTTCAGGAGAATGTCCAAAATGTAATAATTTAGGTGCATATGGAGATCAATGTGAAAGATGTGGAAGCGCTTTAAGTCCTGAAGAATTAATTAACCCAAAATCTACTTTAAGCGGTAATACTCCTGTAAAGAAAGAAACATCTCATTGGTATTTACCCATGCAAAATCATGAAAAATGGCTAAAGGAATGGATTGAAAAAGGAATTCTTAATAACAAACATCACCATAACCCTGAAAATTGGAAAAGTCAGGTTTTAGGACAATGCAAGTCTTGGATTGATGGTGGTTTAAAAGAAAGAGCTATGACTCGAGATCTAGATTGGGGGGTTAAAGTTCCTGTGAAAAATTCTGACGGAAAAGTGCTCTATGTTTGGTTAGATGCTCCCATTGGATATATCTCTGCAACAAAACAATGGGCTGCTGATAATAACAAAAAGTGGGAAGATTACTGGCAAAATGCAGAAACTGAATTAGTTCATTTTATTGGAAAAGACAATATTGTCTTCCATTGCATTATTTTTCCAATCATATTAAAAGAGCATAAAAATTATATTTTACCTACAAACGTGCCTGCCAATGAATTCTTGAATTTAGAAGGGAAAAAACTCTCAACTTCTCGTAATTGGGCAATTTGGCTTCATGAATATTTAGAAGATTTTAAAGGCCATGAAGATGCATTGCGTTATACTCTTTGTGCTGCTGCTCCTGAAAGCAAAGACACTGATTTTACTTGGGAATATTTTCAAGCAAAAAACAACAATGAATTAGTGGCTATTTATGGAAACTTCATAAACCGTGTCGTGGTATTAACACATAAGTATTGGGGTGGACGTGTCCCTGAGCAAAAAAACCTTACCAATTACGACAAAGAAGTTTTAAAAAAACTTGCAAATTACCCTGAAAAAATAGGGGTTTCAATTGAAAAATTTAAATTTAGAGAAGCTCTTAAAGAATTAATAAATTTAGCGAGATTAGGCAATAAATATCTCGCTGATACTGAACCATGGAAAATAAAGACTACTAATGAAGAAAGAGCTAAAACCATACTAAATATTGCAATACAAATTGCAGCATCTTTAGCAATATTATCAGAGCCATTCATGCCATTTTCTTCAAAGAAACTACAAGAAATGTTAGCGATTAAAAGTATTACTTGGGATAATACTGGAGATGTCATTGTTAATGAGAATCATCAAATAAATAAATCCTCTCATTTATTTGAAAAAATTGAAGATGAACAAATAAAAAAGGAACTAGATAAATTAAAGTCATAAATTTTTATTATTTTTAAAAAAAACAGTTTGTATGAAAAAAATATTTTTACTACTAATCGCAATCGTAACAAGCAACTTTATTTTCTGTCAATGTAATGGAAGATATGAGACTGAAATATTTAATTCTGTCTCTAAAATCACTGTTAATTATTCTGATGAATACAATGATAATGAGCATAAAATGGATGTCTACACAGCTGACGGAGATACCGAAACCAACAGGCCTATAATTTTATATATGCATGGAGGGTCTTTTTATGGTGGTGATAAAGCAAGTGCCGATTGTGTAGATTTCTGTGAAAGTATGGCAAAGAGAGGATATGTTACTGCATCTTTAAACTACAGGCTGGCAAATATAATTTCATTTATAACAAGTAATGAAACGCAATATGAAACTGTGTTAAAAGCTGTGGCTGATGTAAAATCAGCTGTGCGTTATTTTAGGAAAGATTTTGCTAATAGCGATACTTATTCAATTGACCCTACAACTATTTTTGTGTCAGGATATTCTGCTGGTGCAGTAACTGCAATACATTTAGCTTATATTGATTCCATTTCAGACCTTCCAACAAGCCCAATAAACGTACAATCTATTGTTACTGATGTTGGGGGGCAACAATATGGACTTGAGGGTGATGCTGGGAATTATGGATACCCATCAAATGTAAGTGGAGTAATTAGTTTTGCTGGAGGAATAAACGACGTAAATTGGATAGACGCAAGTGATGAGCCACTGGTTAGTATACAAGGGGATGAAGATCTTACTGTTAATTACTATTGTGGGCCAGGTATGAACACCCCTTCAATTCTTACTCTATGTGGTGCTGGTGAAATGCACCCTCAAGCAGATGAAGTTGGATTAATAAATGACAAATTAATATTTTCTGGAGAGGGGCATGACTGGGGGGCATATGGCAATAACAATCCTAAATTTATCCAAGCCGTTGACTTTACAGCTGACTTCCTATTTCCTCTATTACCCTGCAACAATACTACCAATATTACAGAAGCAGCAAAAGGAAGTAAAAAATTAGTTAAAGTTCTAGATTTGCTTGGCAGAAAGTCAACTATTGGCGCAAACAACACGTTATTTTATCTTTATTCTGATGGAAGTGTGGAGCGCAAATTTATTTGCAAATAAATACTAGTGATTTGTTTCCTGCTTAAAAGATTGCTTACCTAGAACACAAATGTTGAGCAAACATTTTATTACTTTAAGCATTCCAAGAACAAACGTAATACAACCTTTTGAATAAGTACTTATATTTGCAGAAATTTTATCTTATGAAGAGAGGTCAAGAATTCAAGTATAAATCTAAAAAAGAAAAATTAAAGCAGAAAAATGAAGGAGATAAAATTAGGTTAAATAAATTTATTGCAAATGCTGGAATTTGTAGTAGAAGAGAAGCGGATAAATTTATTGAAGCTGGTGTAGTAACTGTAAATGGAGTTGGAATTGTGGAAATGGGCTATAAAGTAAGTTCTTCTGATATAATTAAATTTAACAACCAAAAAGTCAACCACCATTCTCTAAGATATGTCTTATTAAACAAGCCTAAAAACTATTCGGGAAGAACTAATTACAGCAAAAAAACACCATCTGTAATGACCTTGGTTAAATCTGCTTGTAAAGAAATGGTTTTCCCAATTGATAGATTAAATAAATCGGAGACAGGATTGTTACTCTTTACAAATGATAATGGTCTAGCAAAAAAACTTACTAATAAAAATCAAAAAATTAAAACTATTTATCAAATCACCCTTAATCAAAAATTAACCCAAGAAGATCTAGAAAAAATAAGAGCAGGAATATTTGTAAACGGCAAAAAACGCACTGTCAAATCCATATCTTATATCCAACAAAAAGACAAAAATGAAATAGGTGTAGAGAGCCAGCAAGGGGGGGTGAAATACATAAAAGAAATCTTCGAAACATTAAATTATCGAGCAACAAAAATAGATCGTGTTTTTTTTGGCGGACTAACTAAAAAAAACTTACCAAGAAAACATTACCGACATCTAGAGCAAAAGGAAATTAACATCTTACTAAGACTATAACTATTTTTATCCCGTTACTATTTTTATCGTACTTTTATAATCTCGATGAAAAAAAAATTAACACGTATTATTAATGTCTTACTTATACTACTATTTTGTATTGGAAGTGTTTTTTTTATAATTACAAAATACTTTTCGGAAAATATAGAGCGTAGTATTATAAGTAAAATTCAACAAAATATGCAAACACCATTAATTTTAAATGATGTCGAATTTACATTGTATGAAAACTTTCCCTATGCGTCTGTGAAAATAACAGATTTATTAGTTTTAGAATCAGAAGAATTTAATGGTGATACTTTAATTTTTGCAAAGCTTGCGTATGTTAACATAAGTCTACTAAATATTATAAAGCAAAATTACACCTTAGAAAACATAACAATTAGTGATGCAAAAATTAATATCAAATACAACAAATCAAATACCCCTAATTTCCTTGTTTTTAAAAAAACAGAAAGAAATAAATCCGCTGTAGAAATTGAAAAAATTATTCTCCTTAAGACAGATCTATATGTTAAAAAAGAAATCCCCATATTAGAAATGCAATGGTATTTAAATCGATCCATTATTTCAATCGATAATAATAATTATATGTTGCACTCTAATGGGTTTTCAAAGAAATTAATTGTGGGAAGCACAAATTATCTAAACAATAAAAACTTTAATTTTCTTGCAGAAACTCAGATAAAAAAAGATACAATTCAAATATTCAAATCTAATTTGAACATTCAAAGTGTGCTTCTAAATTTAACAGGAAATATTATTAACACAGAATTGCTGGATCTAAAAATTACAGGATCACAGCAAGAAATTAATCAGATGATTATGCAAATGCCAAAAAAAATCAAAAGCATTTGCTCTCCATTCTTTACCAAGGGGAAAATTACTTTTAAAAGCTCTTTAAAAGGGTTGATGAACCAAGAAAACAACCCGCTTTTTGAAATGGAATATCAGATTGAAGGTGGGAGGTTTAAATTAGTCTCTAATCCACAATTTGAATTAACAGAAATTAACTTTAGCGGGAATCTTAGTAATGGAAAAGAACGAAATTTCAATTCCACAAAAATAATAGCTAGTGGATTTAATGCAAAAACAAAAAATGGAAATATTGATGGTAAATTCAAAATAGAAAACATAAACCACTTATTTTTAGATGCAGAATTCCAATCATCTTGGGATTTAAAAACCTTAAATCTGATTTTTGCCAAATCTCCTTTTCAAAAAATGCAAGGAAAGTTGTTTAACTCTACTAAATATAACGGAAATATCATCTTCAATGCTGGTTTTAAAGATCTGTTTTTAATTGCTAACCACAAATCAGATATTAAACTTACAAATGTATCTTGTAATTACAAAAATTCACACCTGAAATATAATTTCCAAAATATTGATTGTAAGATAAATAAAAACAACATAAAGTTTGAGAGCTGCCTAGGGACAATATCAGAAACAGATTTTGTTTTTACTGGAAAAACAACAAATTTAATTGCCTATACGCTTGGACTAAAAGATAAAATTTATGTTGATGGAAATATAACATCAACTTACTCAAACCTTAACGAACTATTAACCCTTGGGGAAATTGATAATGGCACAGAGAATGCCAATACATCTATCATGCCTAATTGGTTAGAGGCTAACTGTAATATTAATATAACTAATCTCTCTTATAACAATTTTGTTGCTTCTAATGTGACTGGAGATCTAAAATATAGAGACAATGAAATGAAAAGTAAAAATTTAGAGGCAAAATCTCTAAATGGAGATATTTTTGGGGAATTTGTGCTAAATGAACCTAAAAAAAAGCATCTAAGTTTAACAAGTAATATCTCTCTTAAGAAGATAAATATCCGAAATTCCTTTGATGCTTTTAATAATTATGGACAAACCTTTATTAGTAAAGAACAATTAAAAGGTGAGGGTAGTGCCACTATCAATATTGAATCACATTGGAATCCCAACTTTATATTAGATGAAAAAAAACTAAAAATAAAATCTCATCTAATTATTGAAAAGGGCGAATTAATAGATTTTAAACCATTAGAAAAATTATCTACATATATTAGTTTGGACGAATTAAAACATGTGAAATTTTCAACACTAGAAAACACTATTGATGTGGCAAATGAAATTATTACAATCCCAACGATGGAGATAAAATCATCAGCACTCTCAGTAATGCTATCCGGAACACATACTTTTAATCAAAAAATTGATTATGAGATAACTTTATTGCTATCGGAAATAATCTCTAGTTCATTCAGAAAAAAGAACACCAAAATAACTTCATTTAGCGAAAAAAAACAAGACGGAAAAATATTTAATACTATATATTTTAAAATGACAGGGGACACTGATGACCCTAAAATATCTTTAAATAAGATTCGTTTTATGGAAGATCTAAATAAAACTATAAAAAAAGAAAAAACTATACTCTCTGATATTTTAAAAGAAGATGTTTTGCAAAAAAAAGAAAAAAAGAAAAAAGAAGCAGGAAAAGAAATTGAAATTGAATGGGAACCTAATTTTTAAAAATGAATATTTATTCTAAAAAAAAGAAATGGAAATTTGTATTAATTGGATTCGCAATCATTATTGGATTGTCTTCTGTCTTTGTGACAAATGTTTTAGTTCAAGAACTTAAAACTGAAGAAAGGAAAAAGATAGAGCTTTGGGCAGATGCAACTAAACATTTGGTAAGTTTAACTGGTACGGGAGACTATTCTTTAGCTGTAAAAGTTATCTCTGAAAACAACAATATACCTGTTATCTTGGTGGATGATTGCGACACAATTCTATTAAGTAGAAATTTTCAAATATACACCAAAATTGATAGTTTCTTTATGAAAATGGGCTTCATAAACCCTAAAAAAATAACAACTCGCTTTTTGCGAGATGAATTAAATACAATCAAAAAGAATGGAGAAGCGCCTATTGAAGTAAATATAATTGGAGATAAACAATGGATTTATTATAAAGACTCGGCTTTGCTTAACAGGTTGCGATTCTATCCAATTTATCAATTGGGATTTATTGGGGTTTTTATGTTTATTGCTTACTTTATATTTAGCTCTAGTAGAAGGTCTGAACAAAATCAAGTTTGGGCAGGTATGGCTAAAGAAGCTGCCCACCAATTAGGCACCCCTCTTTCTTCACTAATGGCTTGGATAGAATTGTTGAAATCAAATAGTCTAACAAAAAAAATGGTTTCCGAAATGGAAAAAGATATAATTAGACTTGAAACAATTACAGATAGATTTTCAAAAATAGGATCAAAACCAACATTAGAAAATGCTAATATTATAGACTTTCTAGCAGATACTATTGATTATTTAAGCTCTCGCTTTCCTGAAAAAGTAAGAATTAAATCTAGCCTTGAAAAAGAGAATGTTATTTTGCCGATAAGTAAAGTATTATTGCATTGGGCGATTGAGAATATTTGTAAAAACGCGGTAGACGCAATGAAGGGGGTTGGTGAAATATGTATAGCAATAAAGGAAGAAAAAACATATATTTTAATAAATATTACTGATACAGGAGGTGGTGTTGACAAGGCTCTTTTAAAAAACATTTTTATGCCAGGGGTAACGTCAAAAAAAAGAGGTTGGGGGCTGGGGCTTTCTTTATCGAAACGAATAGTCGATGAGTATCATAAAGGTAGCCTTTTTGTTATGAAATCAACAAAAGGGATAGGCACTACATTTACAATTAAATTGCCAAAAAAATAAATTATACATCATCCCTCCCTTTTTATACAGATTGAAACTGTATGCTCAAAGAATTGACACAGTGTCTAGTGTCCTTTTTTGTTAACTTTTCCCCATGGAAAACATGTCCTAAATGCCCATCACAATTTGCACAACAAATTTCAATTCTTACTCTTCCGCTGCTCAAATCTTTATAACGATTAATTGCCCCTTTAATCTCATCATCAAATGATGGCCAGCCACATCCAGAGTCAAATTTAGAATCAGACTTATATAGTGGAGATTTACAAGCCCTACATATAAAAACACCCGTAGAAAAAACATCATTATATTTCCCGGAAAAAGGTGGTTCAGTCCCTTTGTGTTTAAGAATTCTTCTTTCTTCAGGTGTTAAATCCTTACAGTATTCTTCTTTCATTAAGCAAAAATAAAAAAAGAGACGAATTGAATTATTTATTTAACAGCTTAATCTAAGTTTGAGAAGAATATTATATTTGAATACTAATATCGTCAATAACACAAAACTATATTGTTTTCTATATTAGCAAAACTTTTAAATAAAACTTTTTGGCCGGTATTTATATCCATATCCCTTATTGTAAAAAAAAATGTGTTTACTGTAATTTTTATTTTAAACTTAACCAAAAAGATAAGCATGAAATGCTAATAAGCATGGCAAAAGAAATCACATTAAGAAATGATTACCTGAATGACAAAAAAGTTAATAGCATTTATTTTGGAGGAGGAACACCCTCCTGCTTAACCTCAGAAGAGATTAACTCATTATTAAAGAAGATTTATGCTTTGTATAAAATAAATAACAATGTGGAAGTCACTCTTGAATGTAATCCAGATGATTTAACTTATACTAAACTTTTAGAGTTCAAAAATATAGGTGTCAATCGACTTAGTATAGGGGTGCAATCATTTAGCAATACCGATTTGGAGTTTATGAATCGATCCCATAATGCAGAAGAAGCAATAAAAAGCATCAAAATGGCTCAACAAACTGGGTTTAATAATATTAGTGTTGATTTAATATATGGCTTACCCAAACAAACACTCAAAAAATGGAAAAAAAATATTGATCAACTATTTAGTCTAGGAGTGCAACATTTTTCTGCATATGCACTAACAATTGAAAAAAAAACAACTTTACATCATTTAATAAAAAACAAAACCATAACGCCATTAACAGACAAAAAAATAATCAACCAATTTAATCTTATACAAATAGAAGCACAAAAAAGAGGGTTTATACATTATGAAATTTCTAATTTTGGACTCGAAAGTTTTTTCTCAAAACACAATACTGCTTATTGGAAAGATAATCATTATTTAGGGATCGGTCCATCTGCACATTCATATAACGGAACGGAGAGGTCTTGGAATATTGCTTCAAACACAAAATATATTTCATCTATTAATTCAAATCAAAAGTTTTTTGAAGAAGAGCAATTAAATGTTATTCAACAGTATAATGAATACGTCTTGACTTCTTTAAGAACAATTTGGGGAATAAACAATGTAATTATCAAAAATAGATATGGAGAAAAAGCAGAGCTACATTTTTTAAAAGAAATTATAAAGTGGAAAAATAAAAAATATATTTCTTCTAAATCAAACGTTTATACTCTTACAAAGGAGGGGAAAATATTTGCCGACACGATTACTTCGGATTTGTTTATTATTTAATTAGACTCTAATAAAATCTTATGGAAATAAGATTCATATTTTTCTATAACAAATTTCCATCTATATAATTTATTGATCTTGTTTAAATTTTTTTCGATAAATTCTTTTTTACTAGATTCTAAATCTTGTGTTAGAAGTTTAGCTAATTCTTCGGAAGATTTAAAATAAAATGCGTTTTTTTCCAATACAGACCTGTTAAATTTATTGTTGTGTGCTAAGATGAATGTTTTTGCAGCGATTGCTTCTAATAAAGATGGATTAGTTCCTCCTACTGAATGTCCATGTAAATATAATCTAGAATAATAGCGAATACTATCTAAATCATTTTTATTAAATATACTACCTAAAAATACAACGCCTTTATTACGATATTTATCCTTAAGAAAATCACCATAAGGGGTAGTATGATTCCCCACAACATAATAAGGAATTTTCATGTTGCTAGAAACATATGCATCAAACATTAATTCAAGATTATTCTCTGGCTCCAGCCTCGCAATTGATAAAAAATAGCCTTGATTAGATATGCCATATTTAAACAAAACATCTAAATTGGGAGCAGAAACATCAACTGCGCCATATGCTATAAATTCTGCTTCTCGATTATATTCTTTCTTAATATATTGCTGAATACCTCTATTGTCTGCAATTAAGTAATTAGAACTTTTAACACCATGCTTTTCTAATTTTTTTGTAAGTCTTTGAATAAATGTACTCCATTTGGCTCTTTTCCATTCCAATCCATCAAGATTTGTAACCACTATTTTGCCTCTACGACTACAAAAGATAATTGACAATGAAGATGTTATAAGACCAAGTTCAAGTATAATATCAAAATCTTTTCTGGCGGCGTCCTTAAAACATAGATAATCATAAATAAAGTTAGACGCTGAAGTTCCAACAATATTCTCAGGACTTAATTTTCTTACAATATTAACCCCCTTATACGAGTCTTCTTTATAAGGATGAAAATCTGGGGAATATACAGTAACATCATGTCCTCTTTTAACCAATCCTACTGATAAATACTCTGCGCATTGCTCAAAACCTCCGTAATTATTTGGAATACCTCGTGTTCCTAATATTGCAATTTTCATTCCTTATTATATAATATTTAGCAAACTACAAATAGTCAATCTTCTTTTCAAGTTCTTCTTTTGATATCATCCCCACATGACTGTAAGCAATTTTTTTATCCCTAAAAAAAATAAGTGTAGGAAGTCCATTAACATGATATGTGTTGATTAATTCTTTATTAACATCTGCATCTATGAATACAATGTTTATGTTTGATTTTTCTATTTGCATACCCTCAAGTATTGGTTTTATTTTTTTACACGGGACACACCATTTAGTAGTAAAAGCTAATAATACAATCTCATTATGAGTTAAAAAACTGTCAATTTCTAAGGCAGTAAAAACAGGATCTATGCCCCCCCCTCCCTCTTTATTTACGTCATTACTATCTGGGAAAGTTTTGATTTTATAGCCAGCAGAATTCCAAGACCCTATTCCTCCAACTAGATTATACACTTTGGTGAAGCCTAATTTCTCCATCTTTTTAGCAGTAGCATAAGAGCGCCCTCCACTTCTGCAATAAACATATACAGGAATATCCTTACTTATGATTTTTAATTTATGATCAAAATCATTTGCATAAAAATCTATATTAGTTGCCTCTTGAATATATCCAGAATAAAATTCTTCAGCAGTTCTTACATCTATAACCAGTCCTTCTAACTTATTTATTTCTTCTTTAAACCTTAATGCGTCTATATTTTCAATGATTTGGGAATTTGTATGCATACAAGAAATAAGCATGCAAAAACCAACAAATAATGCTACTTTCTTCATATAACAAAGATATTATTTTTTATTTGATTTTTTTCTTTATGATTAATTCTACTTTCATATAAAAAACATTAAATTAACACGAGTCTGTTCACATCTTATAAAATCATAAGTAAAATAATCTTGAATTTTGCTCTATACTTGCAGTGTCGTAATACTTGTTTTGGGTTGTATACATCTAAAATATACAACAATAAAACCCCCGCAAACCCGCGGGGGTTTCTTTATTAATCAAATTATACCCCTATTGAGTAAATTTAACTCCTAACATAAACTCATGAGAGCCTGTATAATAACTATTTGAATTAGAAGTAGGTAATCCATAAGAATATCCAATATTAAACCTCTCATTTATATTATAGCCTAAAAGGGCTGCTAGGGCAGACAAATCATTATTCATTTTATAATTCATCCCGACCCATATCATTTCTTTATATTCTGATTTAATACCCAAATCAATTTGTGTTTTAGCTCCAGATATTGATCTTAAAAAAAGTGTTGGCTGCAAAGAAATCAACTCATTAATATCATAAAGATATGATCCTAGAATATAAAAATGGCTTGCCAGCTTCCCATTTTGACTTGTAGTATCATATATTCTTGCGAAATCATCATCCATCAAATTAAGTTCAGAGCTTAAGAGTTGAGGAATTGCAGCGCCAATGTACCATTTTTCTCCACTTAAATTTAGCCCAAATGTTGCATCAGGCAAGGTTCTTACAACATCACCCCCAGACATTAATGGATCATTTTGATCTCTTACAGGAATATTATTTTTAATAATTTTAAACTGTGTAAAGCCTGCCTGTAAAGCAAGTGAAAGTGTTAATTTTTTTTGCAATTGAAATGCATAAGTATATGATGCGGAACCACCAATTCGACTTGTTGGACCAGTTACATCATTATAAACTGTTCCACCTAATCCAACCTTATTATTATGTTTTCCATAAATACTTATAACAGATGTCCTTGGGCCTTCATTCATTCCAGCCCATTGATTTCTAATAGTGGTATTTACTTGATAATAATCATACAACCCAGCAACAGCTGGATTGATCACATAATTATTATTCATATATTGAGTGATTTGTGGGAGCTGCTGGGCACTAAGTGATACTGCAAAACAAATTGCAAAAAGTAAAATAGATATTCTTTTCATTTTAATAATTTTCATTTTATCTGATAATTGTCACCGGACCTGTTTGGGGATTATCACCATTATTAAGGTCAATAATATAATAGTAGGTGCCAACTACAAGCTGCTTGCCATTATTAGTTCCGTCCCAAGGCTGATAATTTTCCCCTCCTTTTGACTCAAAAACTATACCTCCCCACCTATTAAATACTTGAACAATTGCATTTTGATACGATTCGATGTCAAGCGGAGTCCATGTGTCATTAAATCCGTCATTATTTGGTGTAATAGCCTCATATGGCTTTACGCCTACCACAACATAAACAGAATCATACCCTTTACAGCCTATATTATCTTTGACATATAGATAATACCAATCAGATGCTTGGATATCATCTATAGTGATTGTTGTCCCGCTACTATTTATAATGGTGCTATTAGTCCATTGCCATTTGTATTCAACACAAGTATTATTTTCAGAAAACAATTCAATACTTTCTCCAAATAATACAACAGGGAAATCGCCATATTCGATACCCGGTTTTGAAGATAACATAGGATCGATAAATTCAACATTAACTGTAGCAACTACTTCATACGAATTAGAGCAAGTCGGATCAGTAATCGTTAAAGTATATACATTTATATAATCCTCTGGATAAACCCACCTATCAGTAATTATACTTCCATTCTCCCAAACATAAGTATTAAGTGGTGTTTCATTTATTCTGATAAGAACACTATCTCCTAAACAAATATTATACGTAATTTCTGACAAACTATCTGCAAAAACATTATGCGTGCCTTTAACAAATGCAGAGTCCCTTATCTCGCAGCCTCTGCTATCAACAATAGTTATAGGATAATATCCGGCTGCCAAACCATTACGTACAGTTGTTGTCATACCATCATCCCAATTATACTGATACGAAGGAGTCCCTCCATCTACATCAATCGTACAAGAACCATTATTTTGCAAGCAAGAAGCATCAACACTATTAAAAATAATTGACAGGGAGTCTCCAGGCTCAGATATATATATTGTTCCTGATTCAATAGTACAGCCATTCATGTCTTCAGCAATAATTGTATAAATCCCTGGAGCTAAACCTTCTGAAGAACCCACTGGAAGTGTTTCTGAATATACAATATTACCGTTTGCTTCATTTGTTACAGTATATAAGTAAGATGGTGGGATTCCCAAGAATGGCGTCCCATTTTCTGCAGTCGAAGTAATTATTCCATTAGCAAAACCAAAACAAGTTACGTCAGTGTCACTTATCGATAAAGATAATTCTGTGGGCTGAGAAATTGTTATAAAGTCAGCCGCTACACAATCTTCTCCATCCTTAACTGTGATCACATAATCTCCAGCTGACACTCCATTATTAGCAGGATTAGATGAATAAATTGGTGAATTATTACTCCACATATAAGTATAAGGAGATATGCCTCCACTAACAGAAGAGGTTAAATTTCCTGTTAATCCATTAAAACATAAAATCTCACTAGTAATCTCCGCTTCTACAATTAATTGTGTTTGCTGACTAATTGACTCTGACAAAGTAACTGTACAGCCTTGCATATCTGTAATCACACACTCATAAACAGTGCTTAAAGTAGTGTTATTGACACACAATCCTGTTGCAGTTTGTGTTATTTGAAATAGTGTGTCATTCCATAAATAATTATAAATTGAATCTCCATTAGCATTAATATTAGGAATCCCTCCTGAGGCATCCACCGTAATAGCTCCGTCACAATAATCATAACAGCTAACGTCGATACCAGAAATCGTTGCGTTTAAAGCATCATCATCATTTATATTAAAAGTATCTACCGAAAGACAATTGTTTTGATCGCGTACTTCAATATAATATTGTCCTATACCAAGATTGTCTATTGTATGTGTTGTTGCATTATTGCTCCATAAATAAGTATAAGTACTTGCGTTACCAACACCACCATGGACTGAGTCAGTTAATGCGCCATTATTCCATGCATTACAGGTCACGTGAGTCGGAATAAAATGATGCTCTATCGTGTCAGGTTCACTATATGTTATTGTCTCTAAATAAGTACAGCCGTGATTATCTATAACTTCAAATGTATATGTTCCCGCAACTAAGTCGGATACTATAGGGCTAGCAGGTGTTGGTGTAGGATTCCCAGAAAAATAATAATTGCTAATATAAGGAGATGTACCTCCCGATATTGCAATATTTGCAACCCCAGAAGTATCCCCATGACATCTAATTTGATAATTATTCCATAAAGATGTTGTAATATCAACCTCTAATTCTGCAGGCTGATTAATAATTAAATATGTGCTAGTAAAACAATTGTTTGCATCACTTGCCTGAACAGTATAAGTTCCTGGACAATAACCATTAAAATAAGAAGTGTTAGGATGTGGCTGGCCACCATTTACAGAATATAAATAATCATATCCTACTGTATGAGGCGTACCTCCACTTGCTTGAATTGCTTGGATTGAAGCGTCACAAGAACCAAAACATGTAATCCCATTAACTATAATTGTATCTATTTCTAATTGCGGAGGGTCTGTTATTGTCACAGAATCAATAAAAGGACACCCTCCAGTAGCATCGGTTATTGTACATATGTAAACTCCTGCTGATAAACTATATGCAGATGGTGTGTTGTTAGAAGGGTCATGCGACCAAGTGTAAGTATACTCTTGTCCTGTCGAAAATGGTGTTCCTCCTGATGGATTCACTAATGTAGCACTTCCATCGTTAAGCCCATTACAACTTATATCCGTAGTTGATATAGAATCAACAGATATACCAGAAGCGGGCTGTGTAACAATCACAGAGAAAGTAGTCAAATTACATTCTAAAGAATCTTCTACAACACAAAAATAGATGCCTGGTAATAAGCCTGTAATAAGCGAATCAGTTTGCCCGCCTGGGCTCCATGAATAAGTATATGGAGATCCTTCCGTATATGGCGTGCCTCCAGATGGTGTTACTAAAGCCTCACCATCA
>CEUA01124279.1_pt1 | contig 19827 bp, 10 predicted proteins | sample 361541 | NCBI WGS metagenome assembly CEUA01 (sample SAMEA2623079, study PRJEB7988) | marine metagenome | isolation source: saline water (ENVO:00002010), including
TAGGAATTGGTGGATCCGCGCTTGTTTATGCCTTTTACTTCTTCTGATCCACCAATTAGAGAGTAGGGACCTCTGAACTTAACAGTTTTTCGGCTTTCAACTCACTCCAAAATTCAGAAGGAATTTCGTAGTCCATCAATTGGATATTGTCATTGACCTCTTTAACAGACCTTGCACCAGGTACAATAGAAGCCACACTGGGATGACCAAAAGGAAACTGTAATGCGGCCGATCGCAAAGGCACATTATGTCGTTTACAAACCAATTCTATTTGGAATACATGTTTGCGAACAGATTCAGGAGCAGGCCCATAATTGTACATCGCTCCATTTATAGGGCCAGTTGCCAGTATTCCCGAATTATACGGTCCTCCAATTATGATTTTTATCCCACGTTCCTGGCAAAGAGGAAGCAGTTCTTTAAGTGATTCCTGTTCCAGTAGAGTATAACGACCCGCCAATAAAAAACAGTCAAAGTCGCCATCACGCGCAAAATCAGACAACATCTGCCACTGATTCATTCCTAATCCAATTGCCTTGACTACTCCGTCATCCCTCAGTTTTTCCAGCGTTGGATATGCACCGTTCATTACCTCTTTGTAGAATCCCGCATCACCTGGAGACCAACCCGATTCTATACTCTTTGATTCATCAGGATCATGAATTAAAACTATATCCAACCTGTCTGTTTTCAGCCGTGACAAACTACTATCTATTGATCGCAAAGTACCATCCCTCGAAAAATCAAAGATCGTCGTAAGGGGAGGCACATCAACAAATGGTGTCTCTTTAACCTCACCTTCCGATTCCGGAACCAGCGTATAACCTACCTTAGACGAAATTGCAAAAGAATTACGATCGTGACTCTCCAACCCTTCTCCTAAACGAGTTTCGCTTAATCCAAACCCATATAATGGAGCAGTATCAAAATATCGAATACCCCGGGTAATTGCTGCGTCTATCAAAAGCTTAGCATCCTTACTACTGGAAGCAGAATACATATTACCCAAAGCGGTTCCACCAATTCCCAGACGAGTAATCTCCAGTCCGTTTACTCCAATATTTTCGGTGTCCGTAGCTTTCATAAAATCCTTTTAGAAAATAGGTATCTTGTTCCCAGTCTCACCTGTCAAGAAATCAAAGAAAACCCAAAACCCCGAAACAAAAACATGTCCCAGAATTAATCCCAAGAAAAATGGCCGAAGTCGCCTAAAAAGCTTAACCCCTCCATATTTTAAAATAACAGCTTTCAAAGTCCAACCAATAAAAATACTGAACCAAGTAAAAATAATTGTTAAAGTCGCACCTATTGGGAAACCCAAATAATGTACTGGCCACCACAAAAAATGATGCCGAGCCCACATAAGAGTAGCCATGATCGTGCCTCCGATTACCGTAAAACCATACCGAGGACCAATTTTCGACCAATCACGCAAGGGATTGGTCGGATTAGCAATTTTGTGAGCCGTATCACTATGAATAATCTCACCAAATCGATTATAAAACCACCAATCTAAATTTATTGCTCCATAAGCGTAACCCATCCAAACAACCATGAACATAGATCCAATCAGGCCAACTATAATTGAGAGAAAAATAGCCCAGAAAAGTGGTCGCCCGCGCACTCCACCAGCATCTGCAAGTTTCAAACTATTTATAGTTGAAGCCATTATCATCGTACGTAGATCTCCCGCCCAACTGAACGTCATTCCAAGGCTTATCAATCCTCCGGGAGTAACAGAATCAGTTCCTACAGCATGAATCACAAAGGGTTGTGCCGTCATTTGAGCTCTGGCAAAACCCAAACCTCCTTCCGCTACGATACGAGAAAGACCATAAAAAACACAGAATGCAATAACCAGAAATATTAATGAAATCCAAAAAGGTATACCCGAGGCATTCAACCAAATTAAAGAATACAAAGAGGATCCCATCAATAATAAGAATGCACTGCGATAGGATAATATCTCTGATTCATCATCAAGATCTCCCGTAGAGAATGCTTTATGCCATGTAGCACGCAAGTGGGATCGGCTATTCCATAACCCGTAAAAAACAAGAACAAGCATTGCTCCCATTCCCTGATATGCGACTGAAATAGACCCTTCCATAAACAGATCTCGTCTTCCAGGTACTGAATATCCCAATATGTTTTCGAGTGTAATTTGTCCCATAGTAAACAAATGAAACAACCAGATACTCATCCCCACGTCGAGACTTAAAAAATATGCCAATCCCAAGGCAACAAAATTTACATTTGTTTGCAAATTAAGAGCACCCCCAAAAAATGAAAGGGAATTTCGTAACTCTATCGATGGAATAAATGGGAAATAGTGATTTAAAGCATTTGTACTGAAAATGATGACTGGAATAAAAAAACCTAACCACATTATTGGATTCTTTAAAAATGAATTAAAAAAAGAATTCTCTCCGCTTTCTTCCGTCATATCAAGCGGTAATTGCAAAAGTGGGAAAGTTAGACGGTCATATTCTACCCATTGCCTTCTCATTATAGACATTATACTTACCATCATAGCATAGATAGCAAGAATGAAAGAGCACCATGCTATTAATGGGACTATCCATGCCTTCCAAGGGATTGGATGACCTTCAGGAATACCTTCGAAAAAATATTTAATAGCCATTGGATCATTTGGAACAAGCCAGTCTTGCACGTATGGATGAAGTAATTGTCCCCAATTATTTTCCGGAGTCGCATAATAATATAGACCGGGCAACATCGCCACCAAATTACCCGTAAAACCCCACGTAGGAATAGCAGAAGCTATAATCATCATACAGTATATAGTGATTAATTCAGCCCGATCGAGAGACCATGACCGATGCAGCATTTTTAAAGTTGGATTTATAATAGCTATAATGATAAAAAATAAAAAAATAGCTCCAGCTGTTATATAATCCGATGACATTCCCGCTGTAGCCATTGCTAAACGGGCATAGGCAAAAAATACATTTATTACGAAAGAAAAAAATGCTCCTAAAAAAAGTGCGCGCTTCGTAAGCATTGCGGACATATATAAAAATTTTGACCTTTATCTAAAAAGTATTATCTATAACCTGCAAAATATGGTTGAGCTATACCAGTTTTTCGTATAAAATTTTTTAATCTATTTAATACTAAAAAAACAAAGCATGAGGAGGAATAGATGCTTTTAAAACTAATCTGTAGTTCGATCCTAACGTTTTTCCCAATTTCATCCACGGTATTAGGGCACTCACCCGAGAATAAAGTGTTCCCAATATTCCAATTTCCCGATGAAATCGTTCCAGTTATGGATGGAACTTTCTCTGACTGGGATAAGATCCCACCAGATTATATCATTGATTATAAGCCTCATGCCGAAGTTCATAGAGATAGCGCCGATCACGATCTAAGCGACCTAAATATCTTTAAAGTTATTGTCGGATGGAATGACCGTGCAAACCGACTGTATTTTTTTGCTGAAGTATATGATGATCGTTGGAGATTTCAACATACAAATACTGACTCTCTCGATACCCCCAATAGCCGCATGACAGGAGCACACGTTCATGGATCTGACATTTGGGAAATAGTTGTTGATGCCGATCACGCTGGAGATAAAGTCATCAATTTTTCTGAGGATACTGAAGCTGAATTTCGCTATCGAAGCGCATATACACAAAATTATCATCTATACATGCCCCCATTAAACGGACATTATTGGCATTGGCTTTGGGGAAAAGCACTTTGGACCAAACGCGAAGAATTTTCCGGTATGGGTTGGGGTTACCTTGATAAACATGGACCAAATAATTCAAAACCGGAAGACAACCTTAAACATTTGGAACCGGGTATTGTCAGATATGAATGTTATCTAACACCTTTTGATGATCTCCATCCAGATGGTCCAAAAAACAGCATCGTCCATAACTTACAGGAGAACGAAATAATTGGTCTAAGTTGGGGATTTATTGACGCAGACGATCAAGAAAACGGATACGACGCTTTCTGGTCATTTAACAAAGAAGGAAAAATTTACTGCAACGGTCAATTTTTAGCCGATTTTCGTTTAATGCCAATTGACCAGACGACTTTCGAAGATTAGTAAACCAAAGAGATTACTCTTGAATTTGCTGCTTGTTCTACGTTGGCCCCTTCTGTATCTGTATCCACTTTTATTTGGATTAGATAATTCCCAGGAGGTACGAGATCGCCCGCAAAATTTCTACCATTCCAGGACATACTATATTGACCTGAGCTAAATTCTCGCTGCTCTGAAAGCGTTTGTATTAATCTACCATCAAGGTCATAAATGCTTACAACAGCCGGGCTATCGTCTCCAACTCGAACGACATTGAAGCGAAGTCGCATTAAATCGTTGACATCATCTCCATTTGGCGAAAAAATATTTGGTTCAACGACAATATCTGTGAGCAATCGATTATTTTCAGCAGAAGAGACTATCGTAGTAGTATTTCCCAATATTCTCTCCACAGCATTACCAGGATCTACACGCTGCCAAGATCCTCCATTAGTATCACCTGTATTCCTCAAAGAAGCTTTAATTACAGCTCCAGTAAGGTACAGTGATGTCCGGAAATCCAAACGTAAAACTTCAATAGCAGACCTAGGAACAACACGGGCAAAACGAATATGAAGTGAATCAGTTCCAGTAGGCAAGATTTCAAGGTCTTCCAACGATGCTATATTTAATCCTTCATTCTCAAATTCGGAAGATCTACCACCAAACACATCAACCGGACTAAGAGCCATATTCGAGGGTGCTACAAGTAAAAGCTCGTCAAATCCATTGTCATTTCTAGCAAAATCTGGTTTTACATACAAAGAAAAGATACCATCACTGGCCAACTGCTCGACACGAGAAGGCGAAATTTCACCTACAACACGCTGAGCAACAGGGCTCGAAAAACGTAATCGAATACTCCTCAAAAGCGGCGTTTTCTCTGGGTCCGAAGATTCTAAAGTCGCACGTACCATTAGGAATTCACGCGGTGAAGGAGAACTGATAACACTTCCCTCTTCATCAGCATAGTATTCACTCCAATCGCTCCAATCAGACCCGGCCACCTGCTCAGCGACAATTTCGCCTTTAAAAATTGAGAGTAGCTTTCCATATGCTGCTTCCGAAACTTCAATACCCGAGCTATTGAAATAATGTAATATCTCTCCCAGTTCATTTCCGGTTCGAGTTTGGATATTTACTTTAGTTCCAGGCGGAGTATCCGCGTCCCATTCGATCGAGAGCAAGTTCCTACTTCCACCAAGACGAATTAAATCAGAAACCATAGAAATTTGGGGCTGATATCCCGCTCCGTAAAATTGAAGTTCAGAAACATCGGCCGTCGCTGCGCCACCCGTCACTTTAATATTCCATTGTAATCGAGCAAATCGAGCTTTTATTGGATCAAAATCACTTCCATCATGTAATTGACCTCCCGAAGCTGTATTAGAAATAAAATTCAGCCTCCCACTGGAAATGTCAGCTTTCGTAATCCATTGAAGACTACCATCAGGTGCAAGAGTACCATCAGAAAAATCTAACCGATAACTATCGAATGTTCGAGCACCGTTAAACGAAATCCGATATGAATCAATCCAATAAAAAGCTCCCAAGTCAAATTTCACCTCAGTGTCCGGATTTGGTTCTGCAGAAGGCTTCCCATAAAAAATCCTATTAAATGTTTCATATTTCCCATCAAAAAATTTACTGAAAGCCAGTGGCTGGGTGGCGTTAGTTCCAACGGTCCCACCTCGGGAAAGTATACCCGATATAAGTTCATCTCCCTCATTCCAAACCTCAATTTCAGCAAGCCTTGGTAATTCTTTACGAAAAAAACGAATACCGCCTTTTCTGTCTTCTTCGAGCAAATCATAAAGACTCTTATCTACGGGTAAAAATCCCCCCTCGGGCTGTTTTTTATAATATTGAATTTTCCCTTGCAATTCGAGATCGCTTTCATATTCTTCCTGACTTACTTCATGAGCTAAATCACCTTCAGTATTTGTTACCAATAATTGTACAAAACGAACAGGAGTGGCCCGAACGGCTGAGCTCTGGTTGGATAAATCAATTTCAAAGACTCTCTGCGATTTATTCTTACTCAACGTGCGAAGAACTGTAGAAAATGCCGGAACTCCTGATCCCTTTAATTTGGCTGGTTCCTGACCATCTGATATTAACACCTCGAAAAGAGAAAACGGGTCTCCTATGTCCTCTTCAACAAATCTGACAACTAATTTTTCAGCAAAGACTATGCGACCCAAATCGATCACGAAGTACCACTGCGAGGCTAAATCTCGATCTGGATCTGCTTCTGCAGGTTGCCAATATGTCGACATGTCGCCATCAAGTGCCTTAAAAACATCCGTAACGTTCGATCCACCTGAAATTGCGTCATCAAGAACAATATCTTCGGTATCTTTACTTTCTAAATTTTGGGGCGGGTTGTAGCGCAAATACTCTACGATATCAGTAACGGCATTCGTCTTTTTTTCAATTAGCTTAGCCGAAACTTCACCAGACGGGGAAATTAAAAGAGTATTCGAAGGGAAAAGCCAGTTCTGCCAATGGTTCCGACCACTGATTATGACCTGATTATTAGAAACTCTGTGCCCGCTAGTTTGGCTTAATGCTGTATCGGCCAAAACTGCCCAACAAAGTATCGTAGTCAAAAATAGACTACCGCTTTTGTTTAGGTTCAACACTATAAAGCTCCTCCCATTTTAGTATGCAACAGATAGAGCTACCTGGCGTATATCTAAACCTCTATCAGCTTCTACACTGAGCTGCACAAGATACAGTCCGGGTGGAACTCTGCTACCATTTGATTTCCCATCCCAGGTAACAGAGAAACGACCACTACCTGACACTCCAGACCAAAATTCACCAAGCGATTGACCCGACAAATCAAAAAGTTCCACTTTCACTGGCACGGCTCCCGACAGATTCAACAAATCAAATTCTATCTCTACCGTATCATTAATCTTATCACCATTAGGGGTAACTATGCGTCTGTCTAAATGGAGTGTATTAATCGTTTCCATTCCAAATTGATTTAAATCAACACTAATTCTATCGCTATCATCAAGTTGATCCGCATTTCCCGCGACAATTGACTGTGGCACCTCTAAAGGGCGCTGAGCATCTCTGATACGACTCGAGAATACTGTGCCAAACTGAAACACCTCAGCCCTAAAATCTACCTCTATGAGTTCCCCAGTCCTCTGAACATCAATTCTGGGAATACTAACAGAAAAATGGTCCTCGGCTATCTCATCTTCAAATTCCACCGCCAATCCAGAGATCCGAACAGCATCCACAGACGCGGCCCTTGCCGGAGTATCGATCTCAATCGTATCAAAACCCAGATCATCGCTTTTCAGGTTCGGCCTGATTTTATAAGTAAACGACTGAATTTGACCTGGAAAAACTGAGGTTGGAGTGATCTCAGCCTTAGCCTCAGATGCAACTGGAGGAATCGAAACCGCAAACTGTACGTAGTCTAATGCTGCCTTATCCATTCCATTCGATTGGATGTCAGCTCGAAACTGCAAATACCTCTGTGGTCCATCACCCGACATTCGTCCTTCCGAAGAAGCAAAGTCATAGGAGGCACTCCAAAAGGCCCAATTCTCGGTGTCATGAGTCATACCAGCCTTCTCACCTCCTTTCAGCTTATTATATGTCCCGTAGGTCAATGCACGCCCTCTTGAATCAAAACGAGTACGTTCACCCCCGCGAAAAGTACTCCTCCAGTACAAATTGGGATCTTCATCTAATCCACTGCGCATTGTTAGGTCGACTCTAGAGCTATCCTCAACACTTCCCGACCAAGATATTTGCCCCAAACTCGCTAAAGCGCCTAAATCTATTACGTTGGAGACATAATTTGAAAACGGTGCATAACCGTTACCATAAATTTCTAATTCCGCTAATTCCCAGATGCCGCGGGTATTCTCCTTAGCAGTAAACAATAATTTTTGTATTGGCACTCTCGGAAGATCTAATTCTATAACAGAATCCGTATTCTCCGTAATATCGTAAACAATATCAAAATCTAAATCACTTCCACGCTGCCCTATGACGTATTCCCTGGTTCCTTCCTTAAGAGGGTCACCATCATTCATGCCGATTTTAAAACGTTCCACAAAACGGTCTGTTAGGTGTTTATCACGGGGATAAAATTTTATTTTTTCCAACAACAACCTCGCTCCAAAATCAAAGGTTAGAGACTTTGCATCTGGCCCATGCGAAGCAAAATGTCCGTCGCCCAAATAAACCGTATTATCATCCTCATCGAAGATAAATAAGTCGTCGTCTGCAGCCGGTCCCCACCCAATCCAAGTAAGATTCAGAATTCTGCCCCCTTTATCTCGCATTCTTGTGACTAAATTTTCTGTCGGATCTAATTGTAGAGGTATAAGAGAGCCTGAAGTAAACTCTAACAATTCTGAAGACCCTAGTTTTGGCGCTTCTAAATCATCCCATGGTAATTGAACAAATTCAAATTCTCCAGCTATCTCGGGCTGAGGAAGACCTTCCCCGCCGATCCGGTAGATTGTTAGTGCTTGTGCACTCCCCAAACAGAATAATTGACTGAAAAGTATCAGCACAACCAACTTATTTTTCATGATCATACAATCCTATAGCTGCGAGGGATATACGCGCAAAATCATTTTTTCTAATGCTTAAAGTCTTAACAATTCAAGTTTGAAAAACTTACCATACAAATAAAAACGAGGGACAGATCTTATGGATCTGTCCCTCGTTTTATGCTCAGCAACAACGCATGACGAATCTATCGATTCATCGATGCTTTGATATGACCCCAGCTGTCATTCTCAACCGCTGTAGCCAAAGCAGCTTCATCAAGAGGCATGAGGACAAAATCAGCAAAGGACCCGGCGTTACCGAATACATCACTTGCACCACCCAATGACCATTTTACAGTCCAAGGCGTAGTATCCTCAGCGTCCTCTGGGCCATTGTCATTGTCTACGATCTGAAGGCCAGCTCCGATAACATCAAGCTCCACAAAGTCATGCGGAACGCTTAATTCAGGACCGTTATAGTTGAAATCATCCCATGCAACGGTATACCATTCTGCCTGAAAATTAGCTTCGCCGCCGTGAGCTCCGTCCAAGTTGAACGAATCCTCGCAGCACTGGTGAGGTTGATCACCGTGCCAGGTAGAATTCGACATCCAGAACCAACTCCAGCCAAAGGGAGCAAGAGCAGGCCAGCGGTAGTGAGAGGTTTGTGAAGATCCACCATTATATAAAGCTACTTCTTCGTCCGTTAAATCTCCTGCGATACCAGCACCGCCAGCATGGAACCAACCACCAGCATGATCTGCATCAACACCGATCTCAATCGAATCATCTTGACCGCAGCAACCGATACCACCACCGTCACGATCCCAAACATCATCATAACGATCGTATACATAGTAGAGACGATCTGTTTCATCATTCCATCCCATAGCAAAACGGAAATAGATATCTGACCGATCTTTTTCGCGGCCAACATCACCTTCACCGGCGACCATGTCTGGATCATCAAGATCGATCCACAACTCGTCAGGCACTGCATCCCATTCAGAAATATCACCGTCTAGCACGGGAAGGTTGTTGCTCGGCCATTGGAACACGCCGAAAACGCGCCCCTCAGGAATGTGAGCAAAAGCAGATGAGTAAATACCCACCAGCGCTAACATCATAACAAATTTCTTCATTATTCGACCCCCTTTGGATGAATTGAAGAGTGTTTATATCTTGCTAACATGTACAAAGATTGTAGTCACACTATTTATAATCCGAAAAAATAAACAATTGTGAAATCCCTTGTCAAGTAAAATAAGACACCGATTTCTTCCCTTTTTTCTGCACTTTAATCAACAGGTGTCCCCGTTGCCCATGGCATCGCGCTTAGATTTTTTCTATGGTTTAATTGCGTATTTGACGCCTTCTGAGCCAATATGTCATGGTTTTCAGCAGTTTTGATTTCTCCATTATGACGATATAGCTTCGCAAGAGCTTTATGAGCTAACGAATAATCACTGTCGATTGTAACTGCACGAGCAAAAGAATCAGTAGCAAGTGAAAATTTCCCTGATCTCATATATTCCGCTCCCAAATTGTAGTGTGCTTGAGACAAACTTGGATCTATTTGAATTGCCATTCTGTGTTTTTGTATAGCTTCCATACGTTTACCGACCTTAGAATAGGCAATCCCCAAATGAGTATAGGCACTTGCGAAAGCAGAATCAGTTAAGATCGCCTTTTTGTGGGATTCTATACTCCTCTTTATATCACCAGATTGATTGTAAGCGACACCCAAATCATCATAAGTCTTTGCCACAGATGGCGCCATCTCTGACAGATATCTTTTTGCCTCAATGTCTGTAACAGAATACGTCTTATCCGTCCAAGCCAAAAATATTATGGGGATACCAAAATAGACAATCTGTTTACTTGTTTCAAAAAAACATGAAATTGCCCAATTCCTGCGATATATCCGGTCAAACCATCTCGAAAATCTTGAACCGATCGATGGTGTAACTTTAGTTTTTTCATCTTCCTCTACTAAATTCCTCCGTATTTCGGGTTTGCGCAATTTCCAAATAAACCCATCGTAGTAATAATGTAAAAAAGCCGAAGTTGCAATTAACACCTTTACTATATCATAGACGAAATAATTTTCGGTAGCTCGAGCAGTCGCTTCAATTCCCCCATATGCCATTATTAAGAAAAAATAGAAACCAATGATACGGAGCCGACCGTCCTTAAAAAGAAAGCGGAAAAATGATTTGCCAGAACTCTTCGAACGTTTCAAAACACCGTTATTATATATCCATACTATCGCGAAATACTGAATATCATGGGCAAGAGCTGTGATAGCATATCCCAAAATCACATCTTCCAACACCACATACGAGAAATAGACCGTGGCAAACGTTGTAAGCGAAATAGCAAGTTTGGGGAAAACTATAGGAGCTCCCCTACGGTAATCGAGAAATAAATTTAAGATATATACAATCGAAATGAGCAAGGCAGCAAAAAATATAACTTCTCTGGCATAACCAAAATTTTCTGGATCAAGCCACGTATAAAATCCGAATCCGTAACGATGACATCGTTCTAAAAAGTTTATCATATAGTGCGGACTTGCAGCTATAATATAGGCAAACCATACGGCCGTCATCCACCAATCAAGTCTTGAACTAAGAATTGAAGGCTTGTGCCGTTTGTTCTCGTAAATTCGCATAAAACCATAATGTTGCATGAAGAAATGCCACATATCCCACACAGCCAAAAAAATAAAAAAGCCCATATGCCCGTTAAAAACACTCCACCCGACAAAAACGGCTATTATTATCGGCGACACTATGAACCTGATTTTATAGCGCTGAAATAGGTCATCTTCTCCATAAGCTCGCATTAAACCTGGCAAGTGATGACCCACGGCAAAGAATGCTAGAACAAAAAGAGCAATATCAGCAGAGGGGAAATATCTAGACGCAAATAATAGCACACAAAGGGAGAGTAATGGCGTGCCTATAAAAAACAGAGAATCTGAATACGGATTAATAATCCAGCGATTTACGTTAGAATTTTGGGGCAAAAAATTATATCCATAAATTAGTTATCATGTTCAATCGGCTACAAACCAGCAAATACAGACAAAAATACAAGCCCAGATGTTTGTTTTTCCTTAGGCCTTTCAACAACCTCGAGGACACGTCGATCAAACCGGAGACCCATCTGAGTCGTTAGTGAATAACCATTGTAATCCCGAGTCGTGGTCAACTGGAGTCCCAAAACCGTACCACGAAAATCTCCGGTAATATCTCCAGCAGTCAACTCATTTTCTTTCTGTTTCAAATCATAGAATTGCCGGCCTTCTATTCCTAATCTCATCTGAGTTCGATTTAAAATGGCAAAGTCAAAAAGGAACATGTAAAGTAGATCCCAACTACGCTGCTTAATCATAGATTGATTAAAGGGGATCAAGTCTATATACTCGCTCTTTATTCGCGGAGAAATATTTACAATTTTCCACGAGCGATTAATATCGGCTTTGTTGATAATACCAAAAAAACCGGAATTAGACCGACCATTCCTATTCGTCATTGGATCTATTTCTACGAGACCATCACCTTGATCGTCTATTAAAGGTTGTCCGTCGGAGTCCAAAACATAGACGATATCAGTATCTCTCTGAACCCAAGTCTCTTTCTTTATCCTATGCAGGCTATTCCATCCCCTTGGGCTATTATACTCCCAATCTGCGTATAACGTATTTATCCAAGTATTCTCTGCGGCTAAGACATCGGGAATTGAAATATTTTGTCCCGCACTTTCGCTCGCCCTTCCAAGTTGAGCTTTGGGGACAATCCATTGGAACAAGTCGTCTTCAATAGTATCCTTAGCTAAACGAATCATATCAAATAATCTAAACTCTCCAAAAACTGGTCCATTCTTTTTATATGTTGCTAATGCATAAAAAGTGTCATTATCACGAGCAGCTTTGTGCATAGATTGCCTAACCCGACCAAAATCTAGTTTTATCGAGGGATTGACATCTACCCGAGCGTATGCATTATATCCCCAATGATCTTTTTTATACGGGTAATCTGGTAGATTATCATTCTCAAATCGGTCTACCCAACCATTGTTATTCAGGTCAATGCCAAACAAAAATTCTGGACGGTCCACATTGTAACGCAGAAATGGTTCTTCATAATCAGGATAATAATTCTGTCTCTCACCATTATTGTTTTGATTAAAATCAGAGATAAAATCTCCATTCTCATCATAACCAGGGAAGACTGCCGGGTCGGCCACACCTTCAGGCCGAACTAAAAAATACTGACCAGGAGTAGGTATTAAACTCCCTTGGTATCGTCTCATTTGATCAGGGTGTCTGTCATTATCATCATTATCATCCACAAAGTCATACGATTGTGTAATCGCTTCTGGCGAATAATCAACTATACCGCGCCCATCTACAGGACGAACATTGGTTTGATAACCATCGTCCATACCAAAACCCTCTGCGAACAAACGCCATGATCCAAAACGCTTTGAGACGTTCAACATCCATGCGAAATCACCTTTATCTCCCACAATACCTGAAATGATTTCGTGATTTTTTATAGTTGTGGTAGGATAACGCCTGTAGTTAGAGCTGATATTAAATTCACCATAAAAATCAAAACCATGCCAATCTCGTAGCTCTGCAGTAAGACCATAAATTTGCGTAGCCGTAGGTAATCCATAATCAAAAACTATCTGCTGTTGATTCAACCGGTTCTTAATATTCCCATCGGCACGAGTCACCAAGACAAACTGCGGTTGACCAACAGAATTAGTTTGTCTGTCAGAAGTGACTTCGACGCGATAATCGTTAGCCAAAACGAGCTTAAATCTTACACGTTTTATCGACGTGACGGCGTCTTCAGCTTCAGCTAAGGTAAGCCCCAACGCTTGCTGTAGCCTTAGTCGCAAATTGCCTGCTTCTCCTACTGCATCGTCTGCTGATAAAGAATACGTCAAAGTTATATTTTCTGGGCCGTCAGCACTCAAGAAACCGTCCACAATAGATCCGCCTGATCGAGCAGGTTCATAACCGATACTACTTCCTGTTATAACCGTATCTCGCAAGGCAACTATGACACTATCACCGCTTGCAATATTTGTGACTAATGACAAGGTAATATCGACATCATCACTAAAAAGGACAGCACCCCCTTCGTTATCTTCAGGCGAATCATCCGACAACCGTAAAACAAGGAGTTCGAGACGACGATCTAACTGACCAGATGTCAATACGCCAAAAAATGGATTTTCTTGAAAACTATCCCTAGCACCGTTATTGGCATGGGCATTTACAAACGTTGCCCCTAGAGTAAGGTTATCATTAACATCCGCTTCGGTGCGCCACGCCATGAGATTAGTAGCATTTTCAACGAGGCGCGTGGGGAAATCTGCTTTGATGTCAATTATTGGCGAAGAAATTCTTGAAAATAGACCGGTGGCTCTGAAACGATCCGTCGCAATACTGGCAACAACTCCATTGAAACCAGCTTTTCGGAATGTCAATGGAGTCAATGTAGTGAATAACTCATCGCCCATCGTTATAGAGTAATTGTATCCTCCTCCCGAATCCGAGGATATCAGGAGCCTATTAAACCAATTTGCATATTCACCCCGCTTCGTAAGTTTACTGCTCCCGCTAGTGAGAGGTTGCATTTGTCTCCAGTCATAAATCAACCATCCACGCGTTATCAGATCACCGTAAGGATCGTAAAAATAGTATCCTTCCTGTCCTCGCTCTACATAGCGTCTGTAATAATCTTTCGCATAGTTAGTATACTTCCACTGTCGCCTACCATATTCAGTGAACAATTCTTGCGGGAGATACCATCTTTGTACGGTCGGGTCTAATGCACCTATGATTACAGACGTACCAGCAGCAGAATATACTTGGCGATCTTGGATTTGTCCTCCTAAACGATTTCCATAATCGGTCTGAGTTGCACCGCTATTCGGTATGGTAAAAGCCACAAGACATAATAGAGCCGTAGCATTGATTAAACGACGAACCGTCATTACTGAATTCCCGCATAAACAGTTAAGAAGCTAGTTGTAGTATTGCTACTTTCACTATCAATTTTGAATCCAGCTCCATCGGCACTAATTCTCTCTCTGGATAAACGCCCATAACGAACACCAAGTTGCGTTGTCATTCTGTAACCCATATAGTCAGATGAGTTAGACATCTGCACAGCAATATTAATACTATTTGCATCACCCGTTTCCGAGGTTATCCCATTAGCAAGCATTTCGTTTTCGTCACGAATCAGATCACGCAACCACAATTGTTCCACTCCCGCCTGAAATGTGGTGCTCTGTAGAATCGGGAACCTTGCCAAAAGCATCGCTGCTCCTATCCATTCAGACCTTTTTACATCTTTTTCTAAAAATGGAGTATGCCGCAAATATTCACTCTTCAGTTTAGGCTGTAAACTCAAGCGCGCAAAATCTTTTGTATAATCCGCTTTATTTATTACACCTAAAAACGTTGAATTACCTCGAAGTGATCTGCCATCGATATCGCGTGGATTCGATCTGTTTTGATGATAGATTTCGTACTTGAATTTGTTAATAAGATTTCCATTTTGTATACCAGAATAATCGAACCCCAGCCAGAGAGTATTTATCCAGGTGTCCTGAGCAGGCAAAATATCCTCAACAAGAGGTTGAATTGGAGGAGCATCAACGAAAGGAGTTGGCTCGCGACGATCATCCGGTATAGTATCTTCCACAAGCTTAAGTGATTCATAAACACGCAAACGCCCTAACCCAGCATAATCAGCATCAAAAGTCAAAAGAGCATACTTTGCAGTATTTGAACGATCCGTAGACAACATTTGCTCATCAATCTGACCAAACATAAAACGGGCACCAGGCAAAATATCAATTCCTCCAAAAGAATTGTATCCTCTCCGATCTACTTTATACGGATAGTCAGGTAAGTCATCGTCTTCAAAACGGTCTATCCAACCGTTATTATTCAGATCTATGCCAAATAAATATTCTGGCCGATCGACAGCATATCGTAGAAACGGCTCCTCATAATCAGGAATATAATTTGTTATCGTAGCATTATCGTTTTGATTGAAATCGCTTATGAAATCATTGTTTTCATCCCAACCTGGGAAGATCAATCGATCATTAGCCGATCCCGCCCGAATCCAATCGGGATACTGATCTTGGTCATCGTTATCCTCCACAAATTCATAAAGATAGCGCTGAGTGTTATCATATTGAACAGCACCATTTCTATCGACAAGATATGCGGATGTAGAGTAAGCCGCATCGAGCGAATAAATCTCGGCAAATCCAAAAAATGGGTAGGATTGCTTCGAGATGTTGAAGAACCAGACATCGGACTGCTCTGAAGAAATTTCGTGATTTTTCCCATTTATGAATGTCGCTGCGTTAGGATATTGAAAGTAGCGCTTGTTACGATCCCACTCCGCATAAAAATCAAAGCCAAGAAACGATTTACCCTCGATCGTGAACCCACCCACCAAATTCCCCGTTGGCAAACCATAGTCAAATTTTACTAATTGCAGGTTTGATATATCCTTAACATTCCCCTCTGCACGTCGAATTGTCACAAAAGCGGGCTCGTTTTCATCAATACTTTCTGCACTTAACGGAACCGTCGGCATCTTACGCTTACCAGTCTGAAGGTCGGACCACATGTCAATCTTGAAGTCATTCCCTAAGACATATTCAAATTCAACATCTACAATGGAAGTCGGATCGGGACCAACATACGCAGGATCGTTGAAGTCGTAGTTGAGTACGATGCGTTCGTCCCCATCTGCTGCTATAAAGCCACTTCGTTGAAAACCACCAAAAATCACGGGCCATTCAGCGCCCGATCGAACCACGTCACGAAGATTAAAAACTTGCTCTTCTTGTGTTTCAAAGTTACGACTTACAATCCGAACATTGTGTCTAAAAAGAGCTGCTCCACCTTCGCCATCAGCTGGTGTATCATCGCTCAATACGATAGCAATAGCAGTTAAGGGAGTACTACTTTGACCGGAAGTTAGGCTACCCGCTACAAGATCTCCGCTAAACAAATCTAGCGTTGTATTCGTATTTCTCGCATCTACTAAAGTAGCTCCGACCTCAATGAAGTCACCTATTTGAACCGTTGTGCGTCCACCGAACATAGTAGTCGTACTACTACGCGTTTCCGGTTCTTGGGTAAATCCAAGTATAGGATCACTCACACGAGATGCCAGAATTGTTCCAGCATATTTATCAGCCATAAAGTCTATCTGAACACCATTATAACGTGGTCGTGAAAATGTCAAAGGTGTCAAAGTTGTTCTCAGAAGATTACCTACTGTGATAGCGTAATGATACTGCCCTTTAGAATCGCCACCAATCGTCACACCATTAAACCAAGAGTCAAATCTACTATTTTGAAATATACTACTCCCTAACTGCTCCGGCTGATTCTGACTCCAATCATATATCAACCAACCTCGGCCAATGAGATTCCCATAAAAATCATAAAAAGAATCGCCCTCACGATGAATATTTACGTAGCGATTAAACTCGTCACGAGCATAATTGCTGTATTCCCATTGTCGCCAACCGTAGTCGTTGAATAGTTCTTGGGGGATATACCACTTTTTGACAGCAGGGTCTAAAGCACCGAACATTACGCCTGGGCCTCGAGGCTCAAAACTCACCTCTCCTCCACGTTGACTTCCAAGGCGCCTCCCGTAAGATCCCTGACTCCACGCATAATCACAAAAGACAATTAGCAATAGTGTACAAATTAGAAACCTACACGTCGTTACTAACAAAACATCCCTCCCATATAATAACATTCGGATAACTTTGTTTTTCATAATATCCAAAACGACTTCGATAATAAGTCAACCAGATATATCACATACTCTCTAATAGGCAATTCGCGCTATTTGAACCTCGGAAACAGTCCCTGTTCCAGCTTCCAGCGAAATAACCACCGGATAATGGCCAGGCGAAACCAGACGACCGTTTGTATCGCGTCCATCCCATTCTTTTCGATATCTACCACTCATAGATTCCTCTTCGACCAACCGAAGAATCATGTCTCCGTTGAGATCAAAAATCTTTACCTTGACGGGTGAAGGTTTCGCGATATTCGTAACATCGTAACCAATAGTAACAATATCATTCAAACCATCTCCATTCGGCGTAAAAATTGGAGGATCCAAATAAATATTAGCTAATAACACATCAGAAATCGGAACCGCTACAGACAAATTCGTTGAAAGAGATGTCCCTAAAGGTTGAATATTTTCGTCGACTACTCCAACCTCAGATAAATCAGCTACATTCCCCGGAACTGCCTGTTGCCCTATTGTGGTTTCGAGCGAACTATTGAAGGCTCGACCCACGAAATTTGTGCCATATCTCAGAACGCCGTTTTCAAATTCGATTTCGAGCCTAACGCCGTCGTTCTCTATGAGTGGAAAACGTACTCGAAATCCATCATCACGCACACTAACAACTGAAAACGATCCTTTTTCAACGGGCGGCGAGCTAATTGATACCCCCGAAAAATCGTCTTCGTGAAGGACTATATCTCCATCCAATATTCTCAATCTACCAATTTCATCTACTCGAAGCGGCGTACTGACTTCGAATTCATCAAAGCCACGCTGAACTCCGTTATCTGACTTATTGAGGACGGAATAAACGAATCGGGTGCTTACTCCTATTTCTGCAGTTCTCGGAGCAATTTCAGCCATTACCTCACGCGCATACGGGGGAGACACAACGTCAAAAGCTAATCCTCCAATACCAACCGCCGCATCAAAATCTTCACTGCCAAAATTGATTGAAAATTGGAAATATTGCCTTGGCCCCGGCGAAGTTATCGGTTCACCCGCACCATCAATGGGTAAATCACTTTGGGAAACGATTCCGTCGACAGAATATGGAGGGGACCACCCGCTCCAATTTCTAACATCGTCTAATATTTTTCCCTTATTCTCGCCTTTTAACGAATTATAATCTGACTGGGACAATTCGATTAATCCCCTCTCAAACAAGGATAGGTCACCATATTGCCTGACAGCTTCTCGAACATCCACATCTTCGTTGTCCAAAACTTCCTCTACAAACGCCTGTAAGGTAGCATCCTCTATATCCTCAGCCCATTTCCAAGGCACTTCGGGGTTTTTTGTAGTCGTACCAGCGCCCGCCCAACCACCAAATAATTCACGCTCGTCCGCAGCGGCACCACCACCTTCACGGAAGATCCGCTCACCCGGCCGAACTTTAGTGAATTCTATCGGCTGTGGATCGTTGCCAGATCTCGTTCGTATTTCTACGGAAGACAACGTGGGATCACCAATTGACTCTTCAACCCAACGAAGATTGCCCAGAAGTGCTAAATCACCAAAATCGAAAATATTTGATATATAACTTGCTTCGGGGACGTAACCTGTCCCAAAAACTTGAAACTCGGCTATATCAAAACCAGCTGATGTCAAAACCTTTAAGCGGACGTATCTAACATATTGCGGCGTGATTTTCAGATCTACGACAGAATTGTCGTTCTGCGTTTCAACGAAAACGGTTTGTAAAATAGGCGTTCCCTCGAATTGACTCTCAGGTAATCCGTCATTAACAAATATTTCGAAACCACGCAAAAATTCATTTTGGAACGGAAATTCGACCGAAGGATATTCCGAGTCACCATTTCTTGGGAAAAATTTAAACCGATTCAAACCAAAGCGAGCACCCAAATCAAAATCGAGAATCAACCCAAGGACCTGAGCACTTTGAGTGCCAGATTCAGCCCGCATATCTAAGGCCGTATTTCCATCGTCATCTATTAAATTGGGAAGGGTCCCTCGAATGGCTACATTATTAGGCGAGTTTACTGCACCTCCCCGCAATATAGAATCGAGACCCAATGCGATATTTCTCGTGGTATCAGCTTTTTGGGGAACTATCCAATCGGGACGATTGGGGGGTGCATAATCTATAACACCGCCAGGAGCATTCGTTTTTTCTATTGAAGATCCGGCACGGATGATACTTGCCGAAATATTACCGCCACCGCTCTGCCAAGGAAGACCTTCTTCTCCGCCTACAATGACTACTTCTGCCTGCGCGAAAAGAGGCCAGACCACAATCAAGACTAAAAGTTTCAAAAAATTCAACGATCAGAACCTTTTTTGTTGTACGTATTGACCACAAAGCCTAAAATTTTACTTTGGGCTCACAGAAATC
>CEUA01002860.1_pt1 | contig 19736 bp, 18 predicted proteins | sample 361541 | NCBI WGS metagenome assembly CEUA01 (sample SAMEA2623079, study PRJEB7988) | marine metagenome | isolation source: saline water (ENVO:00002010), including
GCCTGGGTTTTTCCCCTCTGTCGAATTTCTCACGTGAATTATTTGTATTAATCTCTTCTTTTAAGACCGTTATTTAAAACCAAAAACAATAAAAAAACATAGCAACTAACCTGACTTAGTAGGTCGGAAAATAATCATAATCTCTCAGAGATATCTTTCTCCCTTTACTCGCCCATTCAACGCCTAACTCGGAAAATAAAGCACCTTCGCGATATGCTTGAGTAACCAGGTCTGACATACCATCAAAAAATAATTCCCCATGAATGTTTTTTCTAATTCCAAATTTTGGCAACGCTGTTACTTTTGTCGATTCAAAACTTCCACTAGCACATAAAACCTGTGCACGAGTTTTTTCCAATGGAACGCACAATTGGCTTGACCCGATTATATGTGCAATAACGTTCTGTAGCACCTGTGGTTCAATAGTCGAAACAGGCCATGTTTCAGCAGAACCGTCGTATAACTCAATTGAAACCTCCCCGCTGTAATTCAACTTTGCTCTTCCTAATTCACCTTCAAAAACATGTTCTGGATCTAATTTTCGATCTCCACAGTGAGTAAAAGAAAAAAACAACTCAGTGTCTTCTTCTGTTTCAACGCGGAAAACTGCTGTATCTGGAGAAGAGATAGGATTCGCTCTATACAATTCCGCTTGAATAAAAGTAGGATTCAATACATCGCGGACTTCACTCGAACCTAGAAACAAAGCAACGTTTACCGAATGTGAAAACGCGTTATTATGAGGACTGTCTAAGACCCAGGTATCTTTAACAGATAATTTCCCGGCCCAATTATTTCGAGTGTAATAATCTGAATTACGTGGCCACGAACCAAAGGTGCGAACACGCTTTATTTTTCCCAGTTTCCCCGAAACAATAAAGTCTTTTAGACGAAGATAATCAGGATTGTAGGCATGTTGAAAACCAACTGCACAGAAACGATTACTAGCATTTTGAGTACTCAACATAGCATTAAAATCTTGAATACAACCAGCAGCAGGTTTTTCAACAAGTACATTGCAACCAGCTTCCAAAGCTGAAATCGCCATTGTCCGGTGAAGCGGGATGCCAATTGGTAGACAAACAAGATCTAAATCCTCACGCATATTACCAAGCATCTCCCGCAAACTGGGAAAGACAGCAACACCATTTTTCTTTAAGCGTAACAATTCATTAGTGTATTTTTTCTGATCTCTGGGAATGGCTACTTGAGCAACCTGCCTAGCTATCTGTGCTTTTTCGACCGAATCGATATAGGATTTGTAAGTGAGGGCAAATCCTCCCATCCCAACTAATCCTATTCTAGGTAATTCCACTTTTCCTCTTTCCTTCATGCCGGATTAAAATCAAAGAGATGATTCAATTTTGCTTTACTGTGTTCATCATCAGTAAATCCAGCAACTTCGGACGCCTTTACACAGTCAAGAACTTCGACTGAATTCTTTGCCCCTGTAAGAGTATTACTAATATTCGGATTGTCTAAAATCCAACGTAACGCAGCCTGAGGCATACTCTCGATAGGATCACGGACCAAGAATGATAGTTCCCTGACCCGTTGGACTCTTGAAATTATTTCTTCTCGGGTGTAGCGAGCGTTTAGCGTTCCCGAAGGGAAAACCGTATCCTCGCTAATTTTTCCTGACAAAAAACCATTAGCTAAGGATTCTCGAGCTACTATTCCAATATTTTTTTCACCGAGATCACTAATCAAGTCCGTCGATTGGCGAAATAATAAACTATAAACTACCTGTATCACATCAATTTTACGGTCTTGGGCCCACTCTCGAGCCATTCCTTCTGTCTCATCAAACATCGAAATAGAATGCCCTACAAACCGTATACTCCCAGCCGTTTTTAATCTGTCAAGTTCCTCCCATACATCATCTTGAATCTCATCTACCGAAAACGGCGAGTGAAAGAAAAATATATCTAAATAGTCAGTTCCCAGACGTTTTAGACTTTCCTCCACAGACGACCGAGCATATTTAGCACAAAAATTAGCCCGATTACCATCAGTAGGTTTTCTCCCAAATTTACTAGATATTATCATCTCTTGCCGGCAATCTTTGAGTCCGTCCCCAAGTAAAGTCTCAGCGATACCATCGGACTTCTTATCCCCATATAGAGGAGCAGTATCGAAGAAATTTATTCCCTGGTCTTTCGCCGCTCTAATTGTACTCAATGCATCGTCTTTCCCCACTCGGCCATACACCAATGAGTTAAAAGCCCAGGTACCCAACCCTATCTCACTAACCTTCAATCCCGTTCTCCCCAATATCCTATATTTCATAAAAATTCATCTTCAGCATTGAACTCCTATCATTCACAACCTATTTTAGTTACTGCAAATATAGAGATGAAAATCAGCGATGTCACTGGGATCTAAGATGGAAAGCCCGCAGATTCACAACCTTTCTGGAGTCACACTACGCTCTCTAATAACGGGAGCATTAATGGCTTTTGCGATTAGCGTAGGTGCGCCATACGGTAATACAGTCCTTCGCGGATCATACCTTGCGCTTGATTTTAGTACAGCTGGAGCAATTTTCTTATTTTTCATTCTGGTTTTCTTGATCCACACAATGCTTGGCTTGATTCACCCTCGTCTTTCATTCCGACGTGACGAATTGGCCGTCATTTATGTAATGGCGATCGTGGGCTGTTCAATCCCAACAATGGGTTTGACAGAATATCTTTTACCTATCATCAGCGGAGCCGTTTACTACGCAACACCTGAAAATGAGTGGGCACAATTAATACATCCATACATAAAAGATTGGGTCATACCTCAGGATAGTGAAGCAATAAAGTTTTTTTACGAAGGCCTACCTCGGAATCATCCATTACCTTGGCATGTATGGCTTCGACCACTAGCTGCCTGGATCCCTCTAATATTTGCAATTTATTTCTCAATGATTTGTATCAGCGTCATACTCCGACGTCAGTGGATAGTAAGAGAACGTCTGGCCTTCCCTTTGGTGCAAGTTCCTTTGTCAATGATAGAAGATGGACCAAGACACTCTCCGCTAAAACCATTTTTTAAAAGTGCATTAATGTGGGTAGGCTTCGCAATTCCCTTTATTATCGGCTCAATGCGTGCATTACATAATTACTACAACTTTATTCCGTCGATCAATTTAGCTACAAGTATTCCGCTTTTCCGCAACACGACAGCCCTTCAGGTAGCTCTATCTTTCCCAATGCTAGGTTTCTCTTATTTCATCAATTTGGAAATAGCTTTTAGCATTTGGTTTTTTAACCTCCTCGCCCGTTTACAAGAGGGGATATTCGGAATTATTGGTATTTCAAGCACGCAAAAACTCTGGTATGCCAGTGGATTTCCGGTTCTAGCACACCAGGGGATGGGCGCAATGTTAGTACTAGCTGTCATCGGTTTATGGACCGCACGACAGCACCTTAAAGATGTATGGTGCAAAGCATTAAATAACGATAGCACAATTGATGACTCAGAGGAAATATTGTCGTACCGCGCTTGTGTGTTGGGATTAATAATTAGTGTGGGATTTATATCTATATGGCTGTGGCTGGCAGGTATGTCTTGGTGGATATTACCCATTTATCTCAGTGCAATGTATCTACTATTCATTGCCGTAACCAGGGTCGTTGCTGAAGGCGGGATAGCTGCCGCAAGGGCACCGCTAATTGCCTCGGATTTTGTGACTTCTGGCGTTGGAGCACAACTCCTAAGTCCTCAAACTATGACAGCTCTAGGATTCACATTCGTATGGGCAGCTGATATTCGAACCTTTGTTCTTGCCTCCTGTTCTAATGGATTAAAACTTGCCGAAGAAACCCTAGGCCCCAATAAACGAAAACTACTTTGGGCTATATTGTTAGCAATTCTGATATCGATGGTTTCGTCCATCATTACAGTACTTTACATAAGTTACACCTACGGCGGCATCAATCTCAATGGTTGGTTTTTTGGTCCTACCGGTGGAGCAACTGTTCCATTTAGGTTTATTAGTGACCATCTAAATGACCCACAAGGTCCTAATTTCGTAGGTTGGATATCAACTCTTTCTGGTGGAACTATAATGGGGTTACTAATTTTTGCCCGCCAGCATTTTTTATGGTGGCCTTTACACCCACTAGGCTTCGCTGTAAGTACTATTTCTATGACTAACTATATATCATTCAGTGTGTTTTTAGCTTGGCTAATCAAAAGTATTATTTTACGCTACGGAGGCCCCGCGTTGTTCAAAAGTGCCAGACCCTTCTTTTTAGGAATGATTTTAGGGCAATTTACCGTAGCAGGATTATGGTTAATAATTGACTACTTCACGGGAATGACGGATAATAATATCTATTGGGTATTGACCTCCCCTCAAAGTCCAATAATAGTTGGATAATATTCACCTCGGTATAAATTGAATATACCCGTCTCACCAAAGCAAATAGAAAGCTCACTCCTATGTGAAATTTGTTTATCTATTTCGGTAAGGGGGAGATAGAATTTTGACGAATGCACCGTGTTGAATTATAATCACGTCTAACTTTGATTTAAAAAATCATTAAAATGATTACTCTAAATACTCACTAGTCTTCCTAAGGTGACCATGATCAAATTCAAGAAAAAAAGAATTGAGCTAATATTAGAAGAGCGAAAAAGTGAAATAAATCTTACGACATATCAGCACATAAAAAAGACAGTTGACCAAGGAACGGAGGGTATCGATCCATATACATTGTCAAATATCTGCCGCGACCTTAACTGCCTACCTACAGACATTGTTGAATACGTTTGACCTAATTAATTTGACCTTCTAAAAAATAGAATAGTTTATACGTTTTTTTATACAAATAAGACCGGAATGTCGTCTATATTTAAAGAATTTATTCCCCTTCTATCTTTGGCTTTGTTTTTCGATTGGGTGGACGTGCGTTAGGTGGCTCTAATATAAAACGCTGACTATCAGTCAAACCTTCAAAGTCTTCTTCATCAAAATAGCTCGGCGAATACGAGATAGGATTCGGGCTATATTTGAAAAATAATGTCCGACGTTCTCCCAAACCGATCCAAGGTAGTGCTCCGTGCGTTAATGCTTCTGTGAAAATCACGGCAGTTCCAGCTGAACCGGTAACTCGAGAGATGCAGGGATGCAAACTTTCATCCATATCCTTCCAGTCAACCGGGAAACATAGATTACTTTTATGCGAACCGGGGACACAACCGAACCCACCATCCTCAGGCCCGACGTCAGCCAAATTATATGCAACAACCGTAAGGCCATTATACATTTTACCACCATGAAACTTATAAAACTGACACGGATCAAAGGGCGTTCCACCACCATGTAGTCGTGAGCCAATCGGACTATTCCCGCTCCGAATTAAGTCTGCGTAAATATGATCCAGACGGAACTGATGACCAAGGATCACTTCCAGATATGGAGTAATTGAAGGGTTGTCGATCAAATCTATGAAGGGTTGCCCCCATTCAAGCAACTGACCAAACCGACGAGTAGTATCATTAATACTGCATTCATCTTCAATATGTTGATCCCAAATATTATTTAATGCTTGAAGTTGACGGTTATCTAGAGCTCCATCGATAGACAAATAGCCTCTTAAATCAAACAAATATTTGTCTTCTTCTTTCATCTTAATACCCCCATCAGAAACGCTGTTTAAAGACTTTAGTTCAAAATCCCTATTTTTCAAACAACAATAAATTTTCCAGTCTGTTGTTTACAGTTAAATTCTCCCGTACATTCTTTGAAGAATCATGATATTTTTGTCGCTAAAGCACCAATGCTTACGTTAAAATAATATTTATCCTCACTAAAAGAATATAAACTTCAAATGAAACCCCAATTCCTATTAAAAACAACTTCAATATACTTTCGGTCAATCACACATCTGCGGGTAGCCTTATAATGCATTTGGGTGTGCATGTAATAATGGATTTCTTTCAATGCGACATTGCGAAACTAAATGACATGGAATTTGTTGAGAAGGAACTAATACGAGCAGCTACGACAGCAGGGGCACATGTTTTAGGAAAACAATTTCATCGTTTTTCACCTCATGGCGTAACGGGGATACTCAGCTTACAGGAAAGTCATTTATCTATACACACGTGGCCCGAGCACAAATTTGCCGCTGCTGACTTTTTTAGCTGTGGTAACATAAAAGCAGAAATAGCCTATGAAATACTTTCAAGCTCACTTGCAGCTAGAGAACGAAAGATTAAAAAGATCAATAGAGGAGAATCTGATTAATGCTTTAATTAAATTGAATAAATTTAACTTTCAATCTCTGTGTAACATTTGCGACAAAACATTTTCTAATTGTTCTTCTTTTATTATAAGAACTCGCTGCATTCGAAGAAGTTCGTCCATACGACTTCCTGTTTTCTTTATTCTCAACCGCAAAAAACCGTGAACGCTGTCTAATGTTGTCTTGAAGCCTGCAGCACCTATCGATTCAATCGTATTTTGTCGTATAAGATCTTCACGTCTCTTATCATATTTTACTTTGCGGCTCAACCTTGGCTTTTTAATTCTTGCACGTGCTTTCGAGAAAGGATCCTGTCTTTCAATTATCCAGCCTATCCTTTCAGATCTGTGATTCATCCGAATAAGATGTTTTTTAATTTTCATTATTTTTCGTTGGGTTTCTTTCCCTATATGATCAAGCAAGGCTAACTTTAAACGAATATCATCTGGACTATCTGCTTCTTCAATGGAAACATCATTATAAAAACTTAGGCCTCCGTAATTAAAACAATTTCCCAATGAATCACGTTTGTTTCGTATCGATATGAATAAGGCATCTAAGCCTGGATCTATCCTTCCCTCTTCACTTAAAGAGTCTTCCAGTAATTGTAATAAAACACCCATTTCTTCATCATGCACTTTACAAAGACTTGCCTTAAGACTATCCTCAAAGGACTTATTTTTCTTCAATTGGTTATCTATTTCTTCAAGCCTCTCACCCACGGGTAAGGCCGTTAATTTTTCCATTACTAAATCGTCAATGTATAAGTCTCCACTCTCTTTGAGGCTATCTATCCGTGTTGCCAAACTCCTTGAATGTTCATAAACAAAACGACGCTCAATTAAAAGTGAATCAATTGCAATTTCCGTCTCTTTTAATTGAGAATATAGATGTATAATGTTGTTCGTTTTTAATTTGGCATTCACATTCGAAAACGCTAAAATTTGCAAAAGTATTAATATTACAATCATAATAATTATTCTAAACCATATTTTTCCAATTTATAATAAAGTGCCGTCGTCTTTACGCCTAATTGTTTAGCAGCACTTTTCTTGTTCCCATCATTCTCAGCCAAGGCACTTTGAATTAGATTTCGTTCGATTTTGTCCATACGAGTTTTCAACGACTCTCCACTATTTTCAAATAATACTTTTTTATCCCTATTTTCGATATGCAATTCGTGTTGACCCATTTCAATACCCTCTGCCATCACTAGGCTTCTCTCAACAAAATTCTCCAACTCACGGACATTGCCAGGCCAAGAATATTCACTAAGAGAAGTTAGAGCCCTTTCACTAAATTTCTTGATAGGTAAATTCATCTCTGAACATTTTTTCTCTATAAAATGATCAACCAATGGCGGAATATCTTCCACCCGTTCACGTAAGGGAGGAATGGTTAAAGGAATGACTTCTAATCGATAATATAGATCCTCTCGAAAATCACCATCATCAACCATCTTCCTCAAAGGTCGATTCGTCGCAGCAACTATACGTGCATTAACATCGAAGGTCTGTTCGCCCCCCAACCTATCAAATTGTCGCTCCTGTAAAACACGTAATAATTTTACTTGAATCTCTAAAGGCACATCGCCAATTTCATCCAGGAAAATAGTACCTCCTTCAGCTAACTCAAATTTACCTTTCCGATCATTAACTGCACCAGTAAATGAACCTTTAACATGCCCAAATAATTCGCTTTCTACCAGATTTTTCGGTAGGGCGCCGCAGTTCACTTTTATAAAAGGCATCTTGTTTCGTTCGCTCTGGTAATGGAGAGCGCGTGCTACCAACTCTTTACCAGTGCCACTCTCACCATAAAGCAATACTGAGGAATCGCTGATTGCTACCTTAGAAACTGATTCCATCAACCTAGTAATAACGTTTGAACGACCAATTATTCCTCCAAAATTGTAACGTTTACCTATTTCATTTCTTAAATATTTATTTTCTTCATCAAGGCGCGTATTGGCCAAACGAGCCTGCCTATATTCAATTACTTTATTTATTTTAAGCCGAAAGGCATCATGGGGAAAAGGCTTGGAGATAAAATCAACCGCCCCTAACTTCATAGCCTCTACGGCTATCTCAACAGATCCAAACGCTGTCATTAATACAACATCTGTTTCCGGCCAACACTCTTTAACCTCACGAAGCACCTGTAATCCATTCATTTCGTTCATACGAAAATCGGTAACGACCAAATCAAAATCTTTAGTTTCTAAGGTAGTAATTCCCACCGAGCCGCTATTAACAGCAACACTTTCGTGACCCATTCTGTTCAACATTAGAACAAGCCCGCTGGCAAGTGTCTCATTATCATCAATAATTAATATTCGACTCATCTGTTTTCAATCACGTAAAAGATGTTCTCCATATTCGACAAAAGGAAAATATATTCGAAAAGCACTACCATCCTTACCTGAACGATCAAGTGTAAGGTGTCCTCCATTCTCTTGCACCAATTTAGACACAATAGCTAAACCCAACCCCGAGCCACTCTCGCGCGTCGTAAAAAACGGTTGGAAAATCTTGGTTTTCATTTCCTCTGTAACCCCATCGCCAGTGTCGCTTACCTCAATAAAAATCTGTTCGCCTAATTTACTTCCTTCTATTCGCAAGCAGCCTCCCTGGGACATAGCTTGCGTGCCATTTTTTACTAAATTAAACAAAGCCCTTTTTATTTGTTCGCGGTCCACCCAAATTACCATTTTCGGTGGAATATCAATTTTCACTTCTATACCAAATTTTTCCAAATCTGGCGACAAGAGAAACGTAGCGTCACGAGATAGATCTAACAAAGATACGTATTCAAAATCAGGGGAAGAAGGTTTAGCAAAGCTTAGAAATTCAGAAATCACACCATCTAACTTCCTTACCTCTTGGATAACCTTTTGAATATGGAGTTTGCGTTCATCGTTATCAGGCAAATCATCGGCTATGAGACCTGCATATATTTCAATTCCACCAAGAGGGTTCCGAATTTCGTGAGCAACTCCACCCAACATCTGCCGTAATTGATTATCGCGATCCAACAAACCTCGGCGCATTTCATCCAAAGATTCAGCTAAATAACCAATCTCATCATTTCCCATATTTGGCACACTACGTTCCAAATCACCTTTACCTATTTCCCTCGCGGCGTATACTAACTTTTGTATCGGTCGAGTTAAGGTAAGGGCCATAATCCAAGCAATAATTACGGTTAAAAACACACCAATAACTGAAAACACGATCCAATGTCGCCTGAAAGTCTGGATAGAATCTATAAAACCAGCACCAATATCAATCCCCACTACCGCAACAACTTCATCATTTTTTTTTACGGGTGCATAACCAGTCATATACGGTATGCCATTGTCTGAATAAAAAAGTATTGAACACGTTGTTTCGCCGCTTAGCGCTAACTCGACTTCACGAAGGTCGCGAATCCTGGAATGATGAACCTGTTGCCCAATTAAAGTACCGTCGGTGTCAACCAAATTTCCGAAAAATCGGTTAAAAACATAGATTCTGCTTGCGTCCGTGGCTAATTTTGCACGTTCCAATCGGCTCTTAATACCCAGATAATAGCCCGAACTTTCCCAACCATCGTTGGGTTTTAATCTAACAATATCGTGCCCCACTCCAGAAGCGACTAATTGCGCAACGGCTTTAAGCTTCGCGTTCATCTGTGATTCTAAACTATTGCGAGCTAATTGAACAAGAACGATGCCTAAAAAGGCCGTTAGGCATAAAACTAAAACGACGAAACTAAAGATGAGTCTCCGCCCGATGCGCGCACGCAAAATAGATGACATTCTATAAAAAATTTTAGACATTCCTATTGAATTGTCTTTTTAACATTGAAAACTCAACACCAAGAAAAATAAGACAAGGATTATAATTAACTTATATTAACTTGACTCTTGAAAAAGACAAATGTTTCAACTCTATTTTATTTCCCTCTATAAAAACTCGTAGTGAAAAATCAAGGAATATTTAAAGAAGCAACTATCATTATTACATTTTCTTCTTGTTTCAGCTTGGATATTGATTATAATACAAGTTATAATAAACACAGTATCTTATAAAAAATGCCTTCGTATTTCCGATCTAATTGATCTTGAGATTTGCCTTAAAAAAGGCGCTGGCATTAGTCTTCGTAAAATGAGGAGTTTTAGTGGCTACCGTAACCAAAAAAGATCTCGCCCGAGCCGTGGCTGATGCAATTGGATGTAAGAATAATTTAACACTAGACATGGTCGACAGCCTTTTTGAGGCCATGCGCGACTCATTGATCGAAGGCAATCGCATAGAGATTAGAGGATTTGGTGTCTTGGAGGTAAAAAACACAAAACCTAAGCCTGCTGCTCGCAATCCTCGAACAGGTGAAATCGTCTATGTTCCTGCTCGTCGAAAGACACATTTCAAACCTGGCAAACAGCTTAAAGAGGCATTGCATGGCGTATCTACGCAAGCTTCGACTCGAGAGAGTAGTCATACCTCAGAACAACGAACTAATCAGATATCTTGATCCAGAAAAAAGTAGATTAAACAAGCAGATCTTTACCCTTTTCAACACTATCAGATCTACTCTTGCAGTCTCTAATATTTTGATGTTCTCTGGTCATTTGTCTGTCAAACTATTCTACTAGGCGTCGAAATGATTCGCTCTGTATAGGAACTTCCAATACCTCATCAATATTTTCTCTCTCAAGTGCTCTCGAAATAATATTAAAGCTATTCGTTACAATTTCCGTAGTTCGATCAACTATCTCTGAATCATGACTAAGATTCAAAAATATTCCTCCACCTAAAAGAATGCCTTGTCGCGCATTTTCTTGAGTGAAAAGTGTCTCTACCTTCTTTAACAAGATAGGATTTTTTATATCAAAAAGAATCTTTGGAAATGCAGACGTTCCACCGCACCTAACGCCTAAATTTGCAACCTTTGCTGCTTCATTAATTCGATTCTTAAAATATGAACCCACATCTAAAAAGTGGCTAACAGCTTCCCTTTTTTGTAATTCTTTGAGAGTTGCTATACCCGCAGCGATGCCAATAGTATCGTCCCAATAGGCACTTGAAACAAATAGTTTCTCAGCTACAGCCATACAATCATGCCGCCCAACAACAGCACCTAAAGCGTACCCATTGGATAATGCCTTAGCGAAAGTAGTAAGGTCGGGAATAATACCCGTATACTCTTGTACTCCCCCCAAGGCTATGCGAAATCCGGACGAAACTTCATCAAAAATCAAGACAACGTTATGACGATCCGCTAATTCACGAACTCCTTGCAAATAACCAGATGGCGGATCTTCGCTTCGCATTGGCTCCATAATTATACAAGCAACTTGATCACTATTTTCTTCCAGTAGTTTAGACAAAATTTCTATACTACCATAAGAAAAAGGTGTGATAGTTCCGACAAGAGCCTGCGGCACCCCCATAGGTTCAATTCCGTTAAAGAGATGCTCAGATAACTGCTCTCCCTTGAGATTGGCAGCGAGGTACCAATCGTGCCAACCGTGATAACCACAGCATAGAACTTTGTCACGACCAGTATACGCACGAGCAATTCGAACCGCGATCGCACACGCTTCACCTCCTCCCTTACAAAAACGAACCATCTCAGCACTAGGAATAATATTCCTTAACTCCTCTGCAAGGTACACTGCCCCTTCATCTAGAATACTATATAAGGATGCTCTATTAATCTGATCTTTCACGGCAGCATCTACGACAGGATCACAGTAACCTAAAACGATTGGTCCGTATCCACTATGCCAATCTATGTATTCATTACCATCTACATCCCAAATTCGGCAACCTTTTGCACGGTATGCATATATTGGGCTGACCCCTAAAGCCGCTCGAGAAGGACGCCGACTAATTAGTTGTGCTACACCAGGAATAACTTGTTTAGCGCGACTATAAAGTTCCCAGGACTTTTTAATTCGCTCATCGGCCATTCTAAATTAATCCGCACTATTCATTTTTTTGCTGTCGTGAAAGAAAACCGGGAACCCCAATTACAGAAAACAAAGACCACCTAAAGATTCATTACAATTAACGGCGGCGACGGCGGCGAGCGGGCGAAACAGACCTCCTAGACCGAGCTGCAGTATCTTCGTTAGATATATCGCCACACAACAGAGATTCCAAATTATCAAAAGCTGTTCCGATCATTTCCTCATCCCAATCGCCATCTATTTCTATCTTTAAAATATCTTTAATGGCACCGAGTTCCTCACCTTGGACTTGGAGGCGCGAACTACGTACCTGATTGTTTTCCATATTTCCTCTCTTTATTGATTTAATTTATTGTCATAAATAGCATTTTTCAAAATAAATAGAGTAGAGCAAACAGCCTGCTGCTGCAAAATAATTTTTGAATCCTCTGAAAACACCCCAAATGGGCACGCAACTGAGGACAGGTAATTCCTATTGCCAGATTTCAACCAACACCTAAGACTTAAAGGTCGGATAATTTCATTATATTCGCCCTCACTATTACTATCTGGATTAAAACCACTGGAATGTAAACGGGAGAAGACCCACGACCAAAGGCTTTCATCCTCACACCTATTTGCTTCAGCAGCAATTGACTCCAACAAAAGAAACTTTTGAGATATAGAGCAATATTCAGTAGAATTATTAATATATGTTTCTAAGGAACAGAACTCATAAAATGCGTCTTCATTCTCATCAAAAAGATCATTTAGTGCGATAGCCACACACTTCGCTAAAGAAATATTTAGCGATTCTGACTTATTCAAACTCCATAAGTCCCCACCAAAAAAAATTAATTGAGACAGCCTATCAGAACTTATTTCTTTCACCCCATTTTCTATTGATTCAACATTACTGCGATATAGCTGTTCTACTCCACTATCCGGCACATAACTCTTTTTTGTTAACATCAAAGAGCTGAGTGCGCGGCCCGCATCTATATCACCGGAAACAACTAAATCCTGTATTTCTGACCAAAAGTTATTGTTCTCCATAGCACCCGAACAGCAAATCCATTTTGCTTTTGCCAAGACAAGCACAGAATTTAAATCAGAATTCAATGTTTCATGATTAAAGAAAGAAGAAGAAAATCTATAGTAACTATCATACAATTCTTGTAATTCTTGATTTATCAGTCTACTATGCACTTATTAGAATTCCCCACTGCGAGATTCATACTTAGTTGGCTTGCCTAAGGTATTACCATCATTCGAAATCCAACCTGCTACCCATCGCACAATCTCCTCAATAGACACATAAGGTTTTCCCATTAAATTGTACAAACAAGAAGCATCTCCAAGCAGAGCATCTTTGGATTCTGATTTAATAAAAATTGGATCTATTCCTATGATTTTACCAATTTGTTGTGCCAGAATACGTACGGACAACACTTCTGGACCGGTAAGATTGATTACAGTAGCGGGGACACTACAAGAAGAAAGTAATCGACATAAATAAGCGTTTGCATCACCCTGCCAAATTTGGTTCACATATCCCATAGAAAGATCGATAGGATCTTTGCAAAAAACTTTCCACGCTAAGTCATGTATTATTCCGTATCTAAGTTCTGTCGCATAAAATAAACGGACAATAGTTAGTGGCGTACTCTGAGTATTCGACCAATATTGGGCAAGACGTTCCCCGGCCAAACGCGACTGGGCATATTCTCCAATTGGAGATAGCGGTGCATTTTCATTAGAACCAGACGATTTCACGGAAGTAAACGCATAAACATTACCTGAACTTACGTAAACAATTTTTGATTTAGGAAATCGCTGAACAACTAGGCCTGAAAACCAAGAATTCATAGCCCACATAAGATCTTCATTACCCGTTGCACCGAATTTATATCCCGCTAAATTAAATATATACGGAGAATTAGGTAGAGAGTCGAACTCTTTGGGGTTAAGCAAATTTTTCGTTAAAGTCTTCACTCCACAAGCTTCTAAATATCTTTTTTGTTTTAGGTCTGTAAACCGAGAAACTGCAATAACACGTTTTGCCCCAGCTCGAACTAGCATGCTACAAAGTGTCGGCCCCATTTTCCCTCCTGCCCCAAGGACTAGGATTTCACCGTCCAAATCAGCAACTACCGATCGAACTTCATCGGTTGGGTCAGACATGAAATCAATGAGATCTTCTTCAGCTGAAAATTTTGACGTAATTCGCTGCATATTTTACCAGTTTCTGCGATATGTCCAAAATGGACCAACAGGGTTATTTTTTAAGCTTGGGATAAATTCTCCACATCGTGGATAAATCCGCACGGCCCGCAAAACTGGAACATTACAGGGGCATTTATAAGCCAATACGCGGAACACCAATGACAAGCCAACGGGGCCACGCAAAACTGCATACGCCCCACTGAAATAGACGACCTGCCACGACTACAAGCTACCGTGGCAGCAATCATTGAAAGAACAATCTATATTACCATACCAATCAATAAAAACAAAAAGTGTGATCATGTGCCGATAAACTAGTTTTGATCAGTAAATTATAAAATCAAGAATTTAAAACATCAGGAATTCAATCTACTAATAAGTATTACTTAGGATACCCTATAGCCTAATAACCTGCTATACTATTTTTTGCTGCCTTTACTACGTTATGCAGTAACATGGTAATGGTCATGGGACCAACACCATTCGGCACAGGAGTAATTGCAGCAACCTTCTTACGCACTAAATCATAATCGACATCCCCTACCAATCGCCATCCGCGTTCGCGACTACTATCCTCAACGCGATTAACTCCCACGTCAATAACAACAGCGCCATCCTTGACCATATCACATGTTATAGCCTTAGGTTGTCCTGTTGCCACTATCAATATATCTGCCTGGCGCGTGTATTGGCCGACATCTGGAGTTCCTGTATGACAAAGTGTGACCGTCGCATTACCCATATCCATTTTCTGTGATAAAAGATTCGCGATAGGCCGCCCTACTAAAGAGCTACGGCCAACAACCACAGCATGCTTACCAGATACTCCTATACCAGATCTATGCAATATCTCTAAAATCCCGTAAGGCGTGCACGGGAAAAAACATTCCTCTCCCCGAATTAACCTTCCGAGATTGACTGGATGTAATCCATCAACATCTTTTTCGGGTAAAATCCTATTTATAACCTGATCTTCTCGTTGGTTTGGTAGAGGAAGTTGCACTAAAATACCATGAATATTTGGATTCACATTTAGAGTTTCTATTTCATCTAATAAGGATTCTGTATCTATCTCTTCGTCAAAGTTGAGTTGTAACGATTCAACACCTAACTTTTTACATGCATCCGTCTTTGCATTTACGTAAGAAAGCGAAGCTGGATTGTTACCAACCAAAACCACGGCAAGCCCCGGAGTAACGCCATGAGTTTCTTTAAGTAAACTTACGTCACTTACCAATTCGTTACGTATTTTTTCAGCAAAAACTCGTCCGTCTAAACGTTTTCCAATCATTTCACCAATAATACTCCTAACTCATCGGGACTAGGTGCGTCTTGCCTACTCCCTCTTGTAAAACCTCAGGAATTAATATACTACCATTATTTTGCTGGTAATTATCTAAGATAGCTATAAGAAGACGGCCCATGGCAGCACCCGTATCATTAACAGTATGGCAAAACCCGCGATTCTTCTCTGCTCGATATCTAATTCCCAGTCGGCGCGCTTGATAATCTGTCGTGTTTGTATCGGTCATCACCTCCATATATTCACAGGATCCAGATAACCATACCTCAAGATCTTTCTGTCTAGAACTAGCTAGATAACCGGCGTCACCGGTACACTTATCAACGATGCGATAAGGTAATTCGAGTTGCTGTAGAAGCCATTCGTTAATTTCAGAAAATTCCTGGTAAATAGATTCAGATTGGCCAGGCAAACAAACTGCGTTCATTTCAATTTTGTCAAATTGATGAACACGTTTGATTCCCTTTACATCTTTACCCCACGACCCAGCCTCAGATCTAAAACAAGGTGTATATGCAAATAGCTTGTGGGGAAGTTGATCGGCCGAAAAGCTCTTATCAGCAAAATAACTAAAATTCGTTGGTTCGGATGAACCAACGAGAAATAGTTGATTCCCTTCTTCTACATTTTCGCTACTAATCGCGTAAACTTGATCGCGACCTTCAGGAAAGTGTGAAGTGCCATATAAAGCACGTTCACGAACAAGAAGCGGAGGAATAAACATTTCATAATCACGACGAAATAATTCATCGATCAATAGACGACCGATTGTATATTGCATTTTTGCAACATCACCTCGCAAGTAAGCAAATCTAGATCCGGAAACCTTGGAAGCCTGAAGAGTATCTATCGCTCCCAAATCTAAACCCAAGTCGGAGTGATGGATTGCTTTAATTTGATCTACACTATGTATGGGATTTGACGGCATATACTGGATACTATGATCACCAACACCTAACCGGTCACTCGGGAAATATCCTTCTCGAGGTATCCAAACCTGTTCTTCAACATTATCTTCCTCTCCACTACCAATTGGCATACCGGAGTCAGGCCAATTGGGAAACCAATCGAAAATTTGTTGCCATTCGCTTGACACAAGATCTAATACTCGCTCTAGCTCTCGAGAACGTTCGCGTAATTCTTTCCCCTTATTTCGAGCAGCCTCTGGGTTTTCCTTGCCAAGCTTGGCTAACTCTTTTTTTTCAGCATTGACCTTGTCAATTTTCCCCTGAAGTTTCCGACGTTCCTCATCTAATTCAATCCAACGGTCAACGTCAGCTTTAGACAAATCAACTTTTCTATGTTCAATAGATTTGCGCAGATCTCCGATGTTTTCCCGAGCCTTTTTGGCATCAATCATACTTAAACCTCTCGTTATCAATAGAATTAAGAAAAACGATTAATTCATTACTAATAGCAACCTATAAAACCGTTATTTTCTTTGCTATTCAACGTTTATTAAACGTACAACACTACGTTACATCACAGCCTGATTTTATATTTTTGGTAACGCGTCAGGTCTTATGTTTTTTTATAAGCATAGCATCTAATTCTGTCTTTTTATCACAAGAAGAGACAATCCTATCAATAAGCTGCCGTATCAACGGCCCCCAATATCTACTTCGACGCCAAGCAAGGCCAATTTCACGTCGGAATTTAATACCATCTACCTCCACGACGCATAGGTCTCCGCGGGCAACGGATTCATTCACCGTCATTAATGGAAGAAAGGAAACAGCAAGGCCGACTTCAACCAACTTCCGCATTGCTTCTGGACTTCCCATTTCCATAACCTTAGTGGGGTTGAGACCCAATTCCGACAATTTTTCATCTACAATCTGTCGCGATACCGAACCGTAGTTAAATAATAACAGAGGCTCTGCAATCACATCAACCATTTGGACTCGACCTCTTTTGGCAAAAATATGATTGCATCCGACAATTAGCGGCATACTATCATTGTAAAGCGACAATGTCTCTATTTTATCATGGCTAAACGGCAAGGATATTAATGCAAATTCTGATTTATTTAAGAGCAAATCATCCACTAATTGACGCGAAGGACCGACCTGCACCCTCAATTGCATCCTTGGGTTGTCATCCATGAAGCTCTTAAGCAAATCAGGCAACATATATATTACTGCGGCATCGATTGCACCAAAACTAAAACCTTCGCTTCCAAGATCATGATGCCGTAACCGCTCTTCCAACTCAACCAACGTATCCTCAATTTGTAGAGCATAATTCATCAGAACTTTCCCCTCTATAGTCAATTCTACGTACCGACTATGCCGATTAAATAGTTTGATTTTAAGGGATCTTTCTAGCTCGCTTATTGCGTTACTAACGGTTGGCTGTGTCACACTTAAATTCTGCGCCGCCGACGTAAAACCTCCACTACGAGCTACCGCGAGGAAATAGCGCAAATGATGGAAATTCAATTTGAGAAACCTTTAAATTTATCTGTTTTCAAAAACTGTTTTATCTACTCTTTTTCATCCACTCTATAGAGCACGCGAACCAACTTTTCCGATAAATATGAATCAGCCATATCACTTCTTGTTATACGCCCGAATTCGCATTTGTTCGGATGAAGATGTTTTTTTGCCAAAATGCCGAAAAAAATTAAGTTCTTTGCGAAGAAGCCGATATCTAAAGTGTATGGACTACGGTCCAGATCCTTGGGGCAAGCCCTGCTAGAAGCTTTTGCATCTGGCAGGGCTTCTTAATTAGTCGAACTTCAGCACCAATTTAAAAATACGGATTGATTATTCGAATACTATTGTTCGGTTATCTACAACCACAACCTGATCTTCAAGCACCAAATCGAGAGCTCTAACCAGAGCAGCCCTTTCGACTTCACGTCCGGCGCGTGCCATATCACGCGCGCTCTTACGGTGATCTACTGGCAATACACTTTGCACTATTATTGGCCCTTCATCCAAATCGTCAGTAACAAAATGGGCTGTAGCCCCTATTATCTTGACTCCACGCTCAAAAGCTTGTCTATAGGGATTTGCTCCTACAAAAGCGGGCAGAAATGAATGGTGGATATTGATTATCTTATTTTCAAAGGTGCTGACAAATTCTGAGCTAAGGATCCGCATATATTTGGCAAGAACGAGGTAATCAAATGAGAATCTTCCCAAAATCGTTCTCAGTTTTATCTCATGTTCAATTCGAGAAAGACCTTTATGTGAAACATGATGGAATGGAACATCGAATTTTCTTACCAACTCACCTAATTTTTCGTGATTGCTAACAACTGCCTTAATCGAAGCGTTCAAATCTCCGTGCACATGTCGCAACAATAAATCACCTAAGCAATGATGCTCTTTAGTCGCCAAAACGACTATCCCCTTGCTTCTCGGAACTAAAAGCTGAATCCAAGCCCCTTCGGGTACAACGTCTACAAGTTGATCCTGCAAAATATCGCCCTCTACGTCTCCCTCGAACTCAGTGCGCATATAGAACCTACAATTTTCTTCATCCACAAATTCACCATTTCGGACAATATTCAAGCCAGCGCGAAATAGCACTCCTGTTATTTGATGCACTAAACCTTTTTCGTCTGCGCATCCAATTAATAAAACATGGCGGTCTTTTACATTAGTAGCCAACAGCCTGGCCCTCCTTCCGTGACTCAGACGCTGCACAGTAACCATCTTCAAGCCGATAGATAAGTTGGGCGCCGCCAAATAACGGTTGTTTGGGTAGCCGCCTTAATTTATGTCCCCTACTTTGAAGTTCCTCCAGCACAGAAACTGAAAAATCATCCTCTATCGCCACTTCCATACCCTCCATTAATTGCCATCTTGGAGCATCTATAGCAACCTGAGGATTTTGCCCGTATAAAATCACACGAAGGGTAATTTGAAAATGTCCCTGCGCTTGCATTGGTCCCCCCATAACTCCGTAACTCATTACCGGGCTTCCCCCTCTCATTAAAAACGCTGGAATTATTGTATGAAATGGCCTTTTACTTCCCCCGACCAAATTTGGATGCCCCTCAACAAGAGAAAATCCAGCA
>CEUA01024281.1_pt1 | contig 19669 bp, 9 predicted proteins | sample 361541 | NCBI WGS metagenome assembly CEUA01 (sample SAMEA2623079, study PRJEB7988) | marine metagenome | isolation source: saline water (ENVO:00002010), including
GACAGAGGAAAATCCTCTCGTCCCTCATCGGCTACGCCTCTAGAGGAGAGGTCAGTTGGACTGCGCGACCGGCACATCTCGTATAAGCACAACGGAAAGTAATACTTATTGGCATTTTGAATAATGTACTCAGACCGAGGCCTGAGTGTACGTTTAGTGCGAATGTTCAAGAAGATTTCCGAGCCCATGTTATTTTCTGATGGTAGTGGGCCCTTTGAGTAATCATTCCGCCGAAAATCGGAAAATGTCAATTACTATGGCTATCGTAATTATGCTTACTCTTTCTCCTTTGCTTTATATTGATAAAAATGTAGGCATAATTGAGGATTCAGAAATAAATTCTAGAACCTCGGATGACGCTTCGGATGTATGGATAGATGGAGAACAACCATGGCCCCAGTTTGGTAGAACAAGTGATAGGATTAGCGATATTCCCTCACATAGTCCAACGGGAGGTGCAGGTTTCGATGCACCCAACAATGCCAGTGAACTAATGTCAATTGTGAATCCAGAAATAAATTGGCAATTAGAGGGCTATGATATTGGAACTGATTCCTTAGCGACTCCAATTGCAGATTTGAGAAATTCGATAACGAAGAGTTTTGAAGCAGAAGAAAGATGTGGAAAGTCTTCATTATTTGTTGTGCTCATACAAACCGAAGAAGTTTCAGGATCTTCCCATAGTATTCTGAAAATAATAGAAGGAGAAGATGCAGATATTGCGTGGCAAGTAGATTTAGGCCCTACTGAGAAGATAAAAACATCTCCCGTTATAGTTGATATTGATGATGATGAAAAACAAGAAATAATTGTAGCCTATGATGCTGGAGGTTCTGTTTTTGTTGAAGTATGGTCGCCTAGATTAACCTGTTCTGTAACTGGATGGGCAATAAATGGCCATTCATCAGAATTATTATGGACATGGAATGATGAAAATTTAAGGATAACTAGTGATGAAGGACCTTATACGAGTAATTTATTTGGAGGCCACAATCCAACTACTCAATTATTACTTGCAGACCTAGATTTAAACGGAGATGCAGAGTTAGTTCTTTCTTTGATTGATGAAATTACTGAAGATCCAGTTGTTTTAGCGCTTCCTCTACCTGCAACTAGTTCTCCAAGCCCGATGTGGCAAGTTAGTTTAGATAAAGGAAGTCATCCTTCTGACCCGGCATTTGCCCAAACAGATGATTCTACTGGATATGTCTTACTGACCACAATAGAAGCCAACAGCGGAGGGATGTGGGTTTGGAAAATAGAATCTGATACGGGAGATTCAACTTGGGATGGTGGTTTAAGTTTGAATAATCTTGATGGAGATAATGATGTACCTCATATTAGACTACCTGGGCCAATAATTACTAATCTAGATTCAGATGAAGTTCCTGAGATGGTAGTCACCATCCCCACTGATGCAGATGGTTCTGCATCTGCGGATGGTGCTGAATACAGAGGATTGGAGATTAGTGATGGAGATCAGTTGTGGTCATTCAATGCTGAAAATGGATATGCTGATGCGCCGCCTGCAACTCTAGATACTGATGGAGATGGAGTGCATGATAGAGTCTGTTGGGTTACATGGTGGCAAACCACTACTGCCAGACATGGAGAAGTAGGATGTCATGATGTTAGTGGGTCCATCCCAAATCAAATATGGCATCAGGACTTAGAACAAAGTAGCGGAACACCCAATGATGAAATAGCAGTTAGTTCAGTGACTTGGATGGACATAGATGGAGAAGATGAACAAGAAATATTAGTTGCATATGGGAGATCTCTGTGGGCATTTGATGGAGAAGATGGTACATCTTCTGCCATAAATACAGAATGGGCAAATGAAATCGTTCTTGACTACAGAACATGGTCATCTCCGTCTTTAGCAGACATAGATGGTGATGCAACATTAGACTTGATAATAGGTAATATGGTGGTTTCAACGAGTAAGCCAGATATTAGGCCACTAGTAGACGGAAGAAGTATAGAATTCAATCCCAATGCACCAGAACCAGGAGAAGTTGTTACAATTACAGCCTTTTTTGAGAATGCGGGTACTTCCGAAACCGAAGAAGGAGTAGATGCAGTTTTATATGCAGATGGTAGTGAAATCGGAAGATATAGGTCAGACAATATGAAACCTGTGAATCCCACTGGTTCGGGAACATTTGAGAGTTTTGATGTAGAATGGACAGGGGGATTGGGAGAGCATGAGTTTGAATTAAGACTAGATCCATATCGCAATATCTCTCAAACGAGATATGATAATGATTTACAAAAAAAGACTTTGTCCATAATTCCTACTTATAATGCATCTTTTGAAATATCTACAGATCCCGTTAGAGTAACTCCCGGAGAAAGTGTAGTCACCAAACCGACTATAAGATCGACAGGGAGACTATCGGGATCATGGAGTTTAAATGTTGATTCTAGTAACTTACCTGAAGGGTGGAGTTGGGGTGCAGATCATAGTCAAATCACAGGAGTGTCTATCGGAGTAGGCGAATCTTGGAATCCGGAAATAACAATTAATGCTCCTATCGATGCCTTAGGATCTGATTCAGGGTTCTTGATTCTAGAGCTGATACTCGATAGTGATGGTAATATCAGTGTTTCATCGACTTTACCAGTAGAGGCAAATAGGACAAGAGGTTTGTCCCTTAGAGGTCCTGATGGAACTAGTTTCAGTGAAGGATACGGTTTACTCGGAGAAAAGGCATCAGCGTGGTTAATTATTGAAAATGTTGGCAATGCCCAGGAAAATCAAATATCCTATACATGGGATAGTACCAACTGGGGATCTAATCTAGAATTATATAATTCAGAGGGCGTTAAAGAGAATGCAATAATACTTGGCCCAGGAGAATCAAAAGAAATGACTGCTAGATTATCAGTCCCAACTAATGCAGAGTACAGTGAATCTGTAAATACTCCTCTAATAATGTGCGTTGGAAGTGGAGATGAAGAGTTGTGCCAGACTATAACATTAACATTTATCGCTTCTGGAGTGATAGTTGAAACAAATCATCAAAGATCAACCCCTTCGAGTGACTTAGAATGGACTTTGACTGCTGATTTGCCCAATGATAAAGAATTTCTAAATTGGTCACTAATAGATTCAGGTATGCAAAAACAAGATTGGAATTGGAGTACCTCAGGGCAAATTTCAATAGTTGGAAATGCAATTAGCATCACAGGAAGTCCGGGCTCTAGAGTTTCTGGATCTATTTATTTAGAATTGCCCGATAGTGCACCACCTAAATTTCATCAATTCGAAGATAATGAAAATTCGTCTAATTTTGTAATGAAATTCTCACTTGAGGTTTTGCAAATATATAGGGCTAATTTAGCGATTATTTCACCTTCTGATATGCCAATTTCTACTGAAATAGAAGAAGAAACCGTAGTAATATTAAGACTTGAAAATTTAGGTAATGGAGAAGATTCATATTATCTGACGCATCAAATAATTTTGAACGATAATATAACTTCAGACCCAGGAATAATAGTTACCTTTTCAAATAATCCAGTTACATTAGGAGCAGGGAGCCTTAGAACGTTACCAATTGCAATTACAATTCCTGAGTCGACTCCGGCAAGAGTAGATATAGGAATACAAATAATGATGACCTCGATGGGAGATTCAAATGTGGAAGACTCAAAAAATATCACCATTCAAGCAAAACAAGACCATCAATGGGAGATAAATGCATATATTAATGGCCTTGATCTTAAAGAAGAAATATACACAATACCGACCGGTGAGACATTGGAAGTCGACATATTAGCTAAAAATATAGGGAATATGATTGATGATTTATCACTAGAAACTTCAATACAAATAGTTCTAGAAGATAGCGATAATTCCTCTGGATGGTCTGCAATAGGAGAATCGATAAATGGAGTTGAGATCAATGAAACTGCCTCTATAAAAGTCAATTCTACAATTCCCAAAGGAGCATTTGTAGGTTCCAAAATGATTGTTACAATAATGGCTATGTCTCTGGATGAGGAAATTGAAAGATTCATCTACGAAGTTGGAGCAAATCATGAACCTGGTTGGAAGGTTTTAGCAGGAGAAGCAAACTTAGAAATTGATAATAATGGCTCAGAAATTGAGTTGACCATAGTACAAATGGGTAATTTAGAAACTAAGCCATATGTATCGGTTTGGGTTGTTGGAGAAAATGGATGGAGTATTGAATTACCAAATGAATTACCTATGGTAAAGCCGGGCATAAGCATACCATTAATTCTTAACATAACGCCATCAGAGAATTCCCAATATGGAAATCCTGTGGAGTTGCATGTCAGAATTAGAGAAGGAGATGCAAGTGCGATTTATGAAGTGACATTGCCGCTCAGAGTTGAAGAAGTTAATGACTTCAGAATGATAAGTCATGGGTCTTGGCAATTATCAGAAGATGGAGGTAAGTCTTTAGTTACTATAGAAAACCTAGGCAATAGCCCTGCTACAATTAGTTTACAAATATTGAGTATTCCTGAGGATTGGACAATAAGTGAGAATGATTTAATTATACTATCAGTAGGACAGAAAGTGGGCATACCAATAGAAATAATACCCTCAGATAACTGGGCAGGCGAAATAAAAACCATAAGAATATTAGCAGAGGATTCAGAAGGTAATCAAAGAGAAATACTGATTGAAACCATGCATGTGGAGCATTCTTGGTCTAGTTCTCCAATGATAATTGCCTTGGCTGGTGATGATGCGATATTGAATATTCATGACACTTCAAGTAATTCAATGATTGTAGACGAAGAAGGTAATATTTTAGATTGGACGGAAAATGGTTGGCTATTACCGGCTGTGAAAAATGGTTTTGGAAATTTGACAATTGACCAAAACAGTAGTTTGACTTATCTAATGGAAGTATTCCAGCCAACCTTGAAAAATGCCTCTTGTCAAATATCAGGAGAGTTGGCAAATATTCAATCTTCATGTACAATAGAATCCGGAAATGTAAGTTTCGACTATACGGTACTACTTATTGATGATATGGGTTACTCATTAGATTCTTATTATGGTACTTCAGGGATAAATAGTGAAGACATCACCATCAATCTTAGTTCAATTGGATGGAATCCTTCTCCGGGGATGAGGAAATTATCAATAAAAATATTTGATTCATATGGCAGAGAATTAACTAGCGCACAGGAATATTTTGAAATCAGAAAAAGTAATTGGAATATTGGATTAACTTCTGTTGATTTGTCCGGGACAGGAGAGAATCAGATAATTGAAATAACTGCTGAAAGGTTCGGCCATGGGCAGTTAGTTGATGCAGATTGTAAGATATCTCTGAGAGGAGGAGATTATGAATCAGTGCAAAAAGTAGATATGAGTACAAGATCGATTTTAACACCTAAACCTAAATTTGATAGGCCTATGGAAATTAAAGATGGAGATGAAATAACAATAAAAATCGAATGTTTATTCCCTTGGGACATAGATTCTGACCCCGGAGATAATGAAATAAGAAAGGTTCTGACAGGAGGAGATGTCGGTGAAGAAGAGTTTGATACATTAGAAAGTATAATGACTGCCATCATAGTTATACTAATTTCAGCATCTCTGGCATGGATAAGAAAGAGTCGTAGAGAAATGAGGGAATTTGAAGAAATGGCCAAGCAAAAGATACAAGAAAGAATAGAAACAGAGGAAAGTAAACAAGTTGGCAAAAGCCCCGATATTAATGATAGTAATGAGGGAGTTGAGCAAAGCATTCAGAATGAGGAATATATAGGAATTGAAGAAGCTCCAGAAGTAGAAAATGAAGAAGAGAAAGAAGAAGAATTGGATGAATTTGAACGTAGATTGAGGCGTATACGCCGAAATAATTAGGTATAAGTAATTGGTCTTGATTGATATGGCAACCAGTGCATTTTATACATTTGACCCGATGAAAGTAGATGCTAAGGAGTTAATAGATCCTATTCTAAAGAGTATCAAGGGGCAACATAAAGAATTGCTAAATGTCACAAGTAGGAGTGCCTCATTGCCTATTCTAATAGAAGGAAAGGGCGTAAGATTTGATCGGGCAACTATGCTTTTTTTAGCGTCATTGGATTGGAAAGAAACAGGTGGAACTCCGGAACAATTATGTAAAAACAACATCAAAGAAAAAATTGGCAGATTTCCAACCTCTGATGGTAATGCAATAAAATATCTACTAAAAAATACATCACTATCTAGTGATGATAATAAATTCCATGAAGTGTTATCCAAATTAATGAATGGTTTATCTGAAGATAGTTTAGGATTCTCTGGTTTTCAGAGAGGAATGGGTGGGCTCGAATTGATGGGATGGTTAAGTTCAGAAGAAGTCGTTGAGACTCTAAAAATAATCAAAGATGGAGAATGGTCCATATCTGCAGATGAACCATATGACGGAGGAGTTCAGGAAATAATTAGGCATTTGGTTATGATTTTGAGAGTGGCCGAAAGAAGGTCTTGCGGGATTTTAATGAGAAGGCATATCTAAATCAAAATTTAGTACCAGTGAGTCGTTCAAACATATCCACATATAATTCAGTGGTTTCTTTAATGACATTTTTTGGCAGTTCGGGGATAGGAGGTTCTACTGAACCTTCTTGCCTAGCCTTGTATAGTTCAGCATGATGGCCACTATCTAGGTAATGTTGTCTAACAAATTCCTTCGATAATTGAACAATTTCACCTTTTTCATACGCTTCAAGATCCCACCATCTATCTTCATCAAGCGTACCGAATGAATCCACTAAAACTGGAACTCGGCCTTCTCCTAATGCAAATTCTTTCTTACCATCAACATGAATAAGTCCCCTTGATAGTGCTTCTTTATTGATTATTTCGTCAATCCGAACAACAATAGAAAGAATAGTGTCAAATTCATTTTCTGATAAATTGGAGATAGATAATGCTTCCTCTCTATCCAATAAACGATCAAATTTCTCAAATTTTGTTGAAACTTCAAGATAGGGATGTGGTAATTTTATACCTTCATGTAATTTAGTTCCTGGTTCAAAACCAAATTCTTCTGCTGGTGCGTCTCCTCTCTCATATCTTCTCCAACCGGAACCAGCAAGATAGTGTCGGCAAATGACTTCCAAAGGTACGAAAACATTTTCTTTATCTCGGGGAATGCTCCCTGGTTCCCTTATAACTTCGAATTTACGAGCCAAAATTCTATCGGGTGCATTTACATCAATGACATGAGTTTCGCAAATTCCTTCTTTTTCTACTAAACTAAACCAGTGTGCAGAAGTGCGATTTAGTGATTCTCCCTTACTTGGGATAAGACTGGGGATGATTTGATCAAAAACACTAATCTGATTAGTATATCTAAATTCTATTATATCAGGAGAATCTGTACTCCAAACTTCCTTTACTTTTCCTTTGTATAGTAACTCGCCCATATCCTACTCAGGAGAAACAACAACATGAACATTACTGATAGTCATTCACAATTTTCTGATTTCGCTTTACGTGGACTCTATATTCTATGTACTAATCGCAGTACAGTGAGTATCTTGTTTAGGAGAATTCCAATAAGCCAGATTTCTGAGAAACAAACTCCTAAAAAAAATATATTAATTTTCTTAATAATTCTATTGATTGTTAATTTATCATCAGTAAATGCACAAAGCATAAGAAGTGGTTGGGAGATAATAGATACCGATTTTGAAGAAGATATATTCAGTATAATATCAACGGAAAATGATGTTCTTTGGGGTTTTGGAGAATCAGGATTAATTATTACTAGTAACGATAGAGGAAATAGCTGGGAAAAAATAGATTCTTTAACAGAAAACGATTTGACTGCATCTGATTATTTAGATGGTACGATATTAGCCTCTGGAGTAAACGGAACTGTTATTCAAAAGATAGAAAATAATGATTGGAATATAATAAATATTCCAGATGGGAATGGAGATATTAAAGGATCTGCTTTGTCAACGACAGACTCATACTTCTTAGTTGGCCATAATGGATTAATTTGGCATTATAATGGTTTGAGTTGGGAAAATATGAGTTTTAACGATAATCATAACTATAATTCTGTATCTTTCATTGATGAAGGAGGCCTGAGTGGGATAATAGTCGGCGAAGACGGGATAATTCTATCTACATTAGATGGAGGAATGAACTGGGATGAGATAGAATCGCCATCTCCTGAAGGAGATGATTTAGTGTCTGTACAACTATTAAGTGATTCTCGTGCTTATGCGACTACTGAAAAGGGCCACACATTAGTCTCGAGAAGTTTAGAGACTAGCATAGGGTATGAATGGGATTTAGTTAAAGAAGAATCCTCTTTTGATGGAAATTTTGGTTTGATAAATAATATAGAAGTTGTTAATTCCTTAAAAATAATTGTCTCTGGACAGAATAATATTGTTGCAACTAGCAAGGATGGAGGAAATACATTTGAATTTCATAATCTAACATTATTGCCACTTAATCAGGATTTTGCCTTAAATGATTTAACTATGATTGATGGTTTTTGTGGAGTTGCTTCAGGGAGCGATGGAATAATACTAATCACAACATTAGATGAGGATGGATATTGTTCAGAGGGATTAGATCAATCAGTAGGTTTTGAAATCGAGAAATTTAATAAATTTGGAGAATTTGTTGGAAAGTACTCTGGATGGATGTTTGAAGGACTAATAGCAACTATGAAAATTGTTGCATTAGGCATAATCATGGGATTTTTGATAGGCATTACTCTTGCCATGTGCAAAACCGCTCCTACTTCTTTGAAAGATATGGTTGAGAGCAATCTTGAAAGAATGCTAATAATAACTTGGACGGTAATTCCAGTCTCAGTTATTTTAACAAAAGTTAGTAATAGCGCATTAATCGGTCTTGCTGTATTTTCCCTGTCAGCCCTTGGTTTACTTATTTTACAATTTGTTATCAACAGTAAATCAATTAATTCAGGAGATAGAGGAGGATTTATAGGGCTAATAGTTCCCAAAGAGCATAGAATATTGTTAATACGTATTTTAGGATTGACTCTACTTATTGGACTTCCTGTTGGTGAATATGGAATTAGAGGATCATTATTTCTAATGATAGAGTCTGTAGCCTCACTTTCTGAACTAAACTTAGGAGGCATAGATAATATATTCGCACCAGTAGGAGATCCAAGGTCATTTTTGTATCTTTTATTAGGAATAATGATTACAATACCTAGTTTTATGCTGATTTTTTTTAATGGTACTTACAAGGAAATTAAAATTCCTTACTTCAGCGGGGGCAGGATAAAAATTGAACCTTGGAAATTAAGACCCTTAAACTCAATTGCAACAATGTATACAGATATGTTCAGGAATACGCCATTGGTTGTTCAGTTCCTATTTTTACACTTTGGTATCGAAATTGGACGATTAATAGAAGAATCTGCTGCAGGATTATTCTCAGAAATACCATTTTTGGTAGAAATCTTTAGTGATAGGATATATCTGAGTGCAATATGTGCACTTGCTTTCAATTCAGGAGCATATCAATGTGAAACCTTGAGAGGGGCAATAGCAGCAATTCCTTCAGGCCAAATGGAAGCAGGAAGAAGTATTGGTTTAACTTATTTACAAACTATGAGATTAATTATTATTCCACAAGCAATAAGGATTTGCATACCCCCTCTCGGAAATGAGATGGTGAACTTAGTACTAAATTCATCCCTTGCTATGGTAATAGGATATACTGAATTAACAAGACAGGGTAAATTAATCAATGCCATTACCTTTCAAATAACTTGGACATGGGGAATGGTGATGATATCATATTTCGTTGTAACTTGGACACTAGCACTTATCTTGAGAAGGATAGAAGCAAAAACTAGAATTCCGGGTTTAGGTATTTTATGAGGTTATATTGTGAATGATGAAATATTAAATGTGAATAATTTGCAGAAAATATATGCCGGCGGAGTGCATGCTGTAAAAGGAATCTCATTCAAAGTCAAAGAAGGTGAGTCGGTAGCAATAATAGGGTCATCAGGGAGTGGAAAGTCAACTGTTTTGAGGTGTATTAATAGACTAATAGAACCAACAGAAGGAGACATTCTGCTGAAGGGTAAAAAAATAAATACTCCTGTAGCAGACATTAATGAAATTAGATCAAGAATTGGGATGGTATTCCAATCATTCGAATTATTTGCCCATCTCAGAGTATTACAAAATATTACTCTTGGGCTAGTTCATGTCAGAGGAATGAATAATGATGAAGCAGAGAATATTGCTCTACAAGTATTGGAGAAGGTAGACATGTTAGATAGGAAAGATGCATATCCAGGTAATCTCTCAGGAGGACAGAAACAAAGAGTAGCAATTGCTAGAGCATTAGCCATGAAGCCCGAGATACTTCTATTTGATGAACCAACAAGTGCACTGGATCCTGAACTAATAGGTTCTGTGTTGGAGAATATTCGTTCTCTGGCAGATGAAGGAATGACGATGGTAATTGTGACTCATGAGATCGGCTTTGCCAGAGATGTTGCTGATAGAGTGATATATATGGATGAAGGAATAATAGCCGAAGAAGGTCCATCTTCAATTATCGATGAACCGAAGACAGAAAGAATGCAAAAATTCCTTTCTACGTGGGATTGATTAGCAACTTTCGGCAGCCGTCCAAGTTTCTTGAGTTCCTCCGCCGCCACCGCCGCCTGTGGCTGGGTTGTCTGGATCGTTTTGTACTTCCTCTTGTGCATAAATATAGTAAGATGTATGAGAAATTATTTGGTTTTCTTCTGACCATGGTTCTGATTGAGTCACATCTACTACAAAATAATAACACCCATAATCAGTTTCTTCCCAATTATCTTTGGGGATATACTTGAATCCTCCCAAACCAGGTTCAATTACGGATCCTTCGAGAGGTAGTTCAGCACCGACAGTGCCTATATCATATTGCCCCGAACCATAGTCTCCAGAGTTAGAGTCCCATGTAGCAATGGCCTTTTCTACAGAAACATCGGGATAATCTATTGCCATATTCCCATTTTCAAAATACAATGTTGCTGAAAGATTGTAATCAGCTAATGGGAGACTTAGTGGTCGTTCATTAGAATTTAATCCTGCCCAAGCAGTAAGAGATACGCCGATCACACAGTCATTATCGGAGTCACAATTGTCATCACTATCACTTAAAACAGCAGAAGTTAACGATTGAACATCATCAATAGTTCTAGATAAGTAGTTACCATCCAATATGGTCGACATGACATTACCATCTACAGTTATCCTGAGCAAATAATCCGTATCAGGTAAAGAATTTACTGTATAAATATCTGCAATTCTTATAATTAATTTTCCGTAATCTCCTAAGCCATCACTCTTATCAATTTTCAGTGACATTGTCTGAGCCCATGAACCTACCTCGACAAGAGCATCTACAGCGGAAGAAGAGCCCCCATTTTGTCGAATTTTTATCTCTAGTTCAGTTCCATCATCACTCATCTCAACCTCTCCTAGAGACATATCACCAACTAGTATAATTCCCAACATAACTGGTAGTAATAACATAGATAAGTAAGAAATAACAACAATTATCGCTGGTACTGTAGCAACTCCAGCACCATAAATTCCCGATACTTTAATCGCCTCAGGTAGGCCAATATCAAGATAAAGCCAAACTCCGACTAATGAAGCCAAAGTTACTAATGGAGTAACTATTGTTACAGGAATCATATCCGGTATCAGATAAATTCCGAACCACATCATTACAAGAGTAGGTAGTAAACCCCCAATCCCAAGGGCTAGGAATATTTTTTTTAATGAAATATCTTTTGAATCGGGCGATGAAGGATCTTTTGAACTAGATGGAGTAATAAATGAAACAGAATTTGATCCGCCTTCTGCATTGGGAATTTCTCCTACTACTCCTTCTCTTCTAGCAATATTATCCATTAAATTGTTGCTACCATCTACATTTGCCTGTGATTCTTTTTGTTCCAATGCTTTTTGGAGAAGTCCACCGTTACTCATCTAATATGCCTCGCATTTTACTTCAGACTGACTTCTAGTTATCAACCCGTTGCCAAAAATAGTCAATAAAATATTGAATTAATAATAGATTCAAAATAACCGAGCATCAAATGGGACTAGTTCTTTATCTTCTTCATCACTATATCTAATTTCATTACGATTTGATCGTCCTGCTAATGCTACTGCAGCCAAAGTTGTAATCATCATTGTACCTGCTATCTCAAAACCTGGTAGATAAATTCCCCTGATGTAGATTGTCATAGATTGAATCTGGTAATTAGGTATTCCTTCAGTCCTTACTGAGAATTCCGATGTTGCTTTGAATTGTAAATTATAATATTTATCTGTCCACCCTTGATTCTTTGGTGTCCTCATCTGAACTCTAAATTTAGTAGGAGGAGCTAATGAATCTATTTCATCAGTTAGTAGAGGAATACTTAATTGAAAACCTGCATCATTTAATTCTTCCCAATTCGATACTTCAACGTTAAATTTGTCTCTTGCATTGCCATCATTGTAAACATCGAACTGGAGCATGTAGTCAACTTTTGGCCTCAGTTGTAAGAATGCCAATTCTGAACCTACTCTAAGTCTACTAAATTGTTTGTAAACAGCTAATACTTTGCTTTCTACTGGCTCTGAGACTCCACTTACTGGACCTCCGCCCCAAGTAATTACTTCTGCTTCAATAGTAACAACTTGCTGGCCTTCAGGTGCCCTTAGTTCTGCCCTAAGTGCAACTTCAAAACTAGCACTGCCTTGTCCTGAAACAGATTTAGAACCAGGTCCTGCAACTCCTAATATTCCTCCCGAGTATGTGAGTTTTACAGTCTCAGAGAATGCTGTTGGGTTGGAAAGAGTGCAATAGACGATGCTAGTCCTTGTTGATCCGGGGAATACATCAATTGCATTAGGTTGCTGACAGTCTAGAGAAATCTCAGGAGAAGTTTGAGCCTGTACCATAGCAACTCCTGTCCATGTGCTAATGAAATAGACACCAATCAACATCAAGGCTGTTCTAAACGAAGAACTCATCGGCCTTTGGCTTTCCTGAATCTTATTTTATACTTCTTATCAGATGCACAGAAAAATGGTGAAATTTATCAAATATGTTTGGTGGACCCGACCGGATTTGAACCGATGGCCACTCGGTTATGAGCCGAGCGCTCTAACCAACTGAGCTACGGGTCCTATGTGGTCGCCCAATACCAAATGAAATGAACTTTATCTTTTTCAAGGAGATTTCAAACACTACATCAAGTGTTATTAAGAACACCAATATTTATGCATATGGTTATGGCCGTCGTGACATAGAAGGTGCATGTATGAGTAGAGAAGAAGGAGCATTTAATGCAAAAAATATAGCGATTGGTTGCGTAGTGATAGGTTTATTACTTCCGATGTTGAATTTGACAGTATTATCTGGCATAGTTTCAGACGGAGTTGCTGATGGCGTAAAAGAAATAATGGCAGATGATAGAGATGAATTAAGTGACTGGCAAGATCCAGAGTGGCTTGTTTCTACAAGTGAGAGAGCCTATTTTGCAAATAGCATTACTAATCTCGAGAACCTAGAAGATGGTACAGATACTTTGCCTGTACTTGAGAAGATGGGTCCATTTGTCTACAATGTCACTACAACAAGAGATATAATAGATTTCAATCAAGAAGAAGGCACTATAACTTATTCTGAATACGATGTGTTTGATTGGTGTTCTTCATGTACTTGGACAGATGAAGATGGTAATGAACATTCATCAATGGATGGAAATACTGAAATTTCGCAGATAAATATACTTTGGGATACTCAGAAAATTGCAGGAGTAGGCACAGGTATTGAATATGGAGAGATTTTTGCCAAAGCAGGATTCGGAAATAGTATGATGAAGAATGATTTAGTCAATAGAGCACCAAGTATTTGGGCATCCGAGGAAATTGCAAATCAAGTAAATCTAGCAGGAGGTAATGAAGAATTACTTAATCAGTCATATGAATCATGGAATGCTACTTCTGGTGCAGGGACGATGACTCCTAATTTTGCATCCTCTGCTGCAATGATAATGGAAGGGGCTTTTGACCCATCAACCGTCATAATTGTGAACCCAGCCACAGGAGAGACGGCGTCGACTTGCATTGCGCTCACGTGCGACATTGGACCTATGGTTGTGAGTTTGGTAATGGGCCAGCCAAGCGAAACAATAACCCCATTAAGATCTGCATTATATGGTTATTCCGATATAGCAGAGCCAGAAAGAACGCACATAGACTGGACGGTTTATTCGCTTGCAGATACCATGTTTGTCAACGAGGGAGGCGGTATTGAAGACTTAAGAAATGCGACTGATTTGAATGATAGGTTGATGGAAGTCGCTTGCGAGGTTTTCAACAAGCAAAGAGAAGAATGTAGTATTGTAAATCCTGAGGCTTTAGATTACACATTATTTGGTGTGGATGAGAATGGTTTAGCAGCCGGACTCATTGCTGAAGAAGACTTTGGAGGAATTCCTTTACATGGAGCGGCATTATTCTTACTTGGCGCCCAGGCAGATCTGGTTGGTACGATGGAAGAATATGGGACTGGTTTGCAACAACTACAAGCCTTAGGAGCTTGGGCAGGACAATGGACTGGCCTAGCAGGTATTCGAGATTTTGAGATGATTCTAGTAGGGGGCTCGGGAACTATGGATGCAAATGATTGGTGGCAGCATGCTTTCGGAGGAGAAGAACCAATAAATGGAGGATATCTTTCAATTGGCCTTAACAGAGGAACATATGAAGGAACAATCAACATAGGGGCAGATAAGGCCAGTGAAATACTATATGGCAGTGACTATGGGTTAGCAGGTTCAGGATCTTTCTCTACTGCATTCATGTATGGAGAATTAAGCGGGATGAGTCTACCAACGGCTTCGAATGGATATGGACAAGTAGAATGGACAGATGCTTATGTTGCTGGATTATATGACATAGAAGAAAATGAGGCAGCAGCATTGAAAAGTTGGGTCGGAGAGTTCATGTTTCCTCAAGTAGTTCCTGCACTCCTTAGTTTCCAGTATGGAGCAAGTGCATACACCACACAACCAATGAATAATTGGTTATATGGATGGAGTGATAGCGTCTTAGAAGGACTGTATAGCCCAGAAGAAAGTTGGGTTAAACTTGAAACTAATGCCACATATTATGGTTCAGAGAATATGGATTCAGATTCAGATGGTTTTCCTGACTACTTGGAAATAAGTTGTGGTTCGGACCCATCTAATGGAGAGTCTCCAGCGATCAATCAAACTACGGGCGTGCTAATGTGGGACGTTGAAGTATGTGAGACTGAGTTTGATGGTTTCACTACTGGAGATTATACTGTTTATATGATGAGTACAGGAACAGGCGCAAACAACGCCGATAATATGGAGCACGGCATACAAAGAGGATACATTAACTCAAATGGCGATGGATTGTGTGACTTCAAATTGGATGCAGATGGATCAGCTACATATGATGTACCTTGTTATGCTAACGAAGTGTATGGCATGACAGAATATTTACCATGGAGGGCACCTCATAAAGAAGATTCGACCCTTAGTCTATTAACCGATAATGTAGGAAATTCCAATACAGTATGGGCAGGAACGATTGGGGGCATAGCAGATGCTAAAGATTCATTTAGTGTGAATCTTGCCGGATATTCAGTGGCAGAAACCGAGGTTGGAAGTGAAGTCACATACAAAAATATACCAATGGTAGAACATAGTATATCTCTTAATCCTGCAGAAAACCAAATTCAAGGGAAATTAATAGGAAGTGGGACATATGTAGATGCCACGCCGGGTGCTTTGCCAGTATACTTCGGATCAGAGGTTGATATCAAAGTAGAACCAGTAACTAATGCAGCTATGTATGCGAAGGGAGTATCGACATTCTACTTTGACTATAGAGGACCAGGAAATATTGATCCTGATTTTGGGGCAGAAACAACAAAGGTAGTTTTTGAGATACATACGTTTAGTGAAATATCTGATGATAATGCGCGTATATTCAAGGGCAAAGTTATTGACCATATGGGACCATTTTTCTGGACTGATTTCGGAGGATCAGGAGATACAGAACTAGAGCCTGTGAGAGTTGTTTCATATATTTCTGCTGCTATGTACGTAGGTGGCTTAGCATTAATAGCAGTAGGTGCTATTAATTTAAGAAAAATTGAAGATGTGTCTTCTGATGAAGAAGAATAATATTGAATAGGTAAAGAATGTTGACATGCCTGTGAGACATAGGCTACGCCATGTAGATCAGATGAAAGCAATTGCAGTACTTTGTATGGTTGAAGTCCATACTGCCGCAATCATACCTCCTGATGGCGTCACAGTTGGACATCCAGCAGCATTTTTTGCAGCAGCTTTTGGAGGAATGGCTGCTCCGATGTTTGTTACACTATCTGGGTGGGGAATATACAAGAGTGGAATAGAAAAATCGAAAAAGTGGCAGCATAGTAAAGATTGGTTTCGATGGGTGTTTACGAGAGTATTATTACTTATTCTTTGTCAAGTCATAATTAATTTATTATTGAATATTGAGCGAGGAGGTAGATTCTACTGGCAAACTCCAGGAGTTTTGACATTGTTGGCAATCGCATCTCTGGTAACTCCTCTGCTCGTTAGAATGAGCATGAAAATAAGATTGATGCTATTCATAATACTAATCTTATCGCCCTCCATACTTGGAGATTACAGTGGAGTAAATTGGTCCTGGGGCCAGAGAGTAGGCTCTAGTGGACATTTAGAATGGATAGAAAGATTACTTTGGAATGGAACTTATCCGGCCATCCCTTGGCTAAGTTACATATTCCTTGGAACTCTAATATATGACTTTAGAGAAGAAGTTAAAATCAGAAATAATATGATTGTAATAGGATTGGCATTAACAATAATATCGCTTTTAACAGCAATCTTAGAAGGTAAAGATTGGGCATTGACATCTGGAAATGCAGTATTGACCTTTTTTCCTGCTAATTCGTATTTTATTGTTGTTTCATCAACCATGGTTGTTTTGGCGATGAAGATCCTCGAAGGTGATGAGATGTCAGGAGGGAAATCCAGATATGAAGAAAAATTATCCTTCTTGGAGGCCACGGGAAAAATAACATTAACGATATATGTAGTACATTTCGCCATCCTTGGATGTGCTGCGGTTATAATGGAGAATAGGCCCAGATTAGGATTTTGGGAGGCATTTATTGTAACTATAGGTCATACAATTGTATGGGTGCCAATATCGAATTGGCATCAAAAAAATATTCCAAATATTTCCTTTGAAAGTTTACTTAGAAAAATGAATAAATAACTTAGTTATCGGTGTCCCAATTTATTGGCCCGAACCATATACTACCGATGTCATTTGTAGCTTTTATTCTTGCATGGTAAGTAGTACCACAGCATGATAAATCAGATAATTGGTAATTTTCATAACCTACAGTAGGAGAACCGAGATCTATAGCATTTGCCCAAGATGAAGACTGAGTGCCTGCATCATTGACTCCGTAATACAAAGTTAATGATGTATTAGTTCCATTATCATATGTTTCCCAATTTATTTGTGTTGAATTAGAAGTTATATTGCTTGTTCCTAAATTTCTAAGTATTGATTCGTAGACAAAATATTCACCCCTCAACGGATCGTCTACCCATACTGGGAGTGAATCTAGTGCACTAAATGTGTCTTCTGTAAGAGGAAATCCCCATGCATCATGATATGGAGCAAGATTAAAACCTGTCGAATTAGATAAATGCAACACCCATGAATTAAATTCCTCAGTATCGCCAACTGGCACTTCAGAATTAGGCAAGTCATAATATACAGATAAGGCCGATGTAAATGGACTCCATCCCCATTGCTCTTTGATTATTAGATGTGTATCTAATGCAACCCATACTGACCAATTAGAAATATTTGAACCATCATCGAAATAATTCCTCATACGCTGATTACGTTGGTCAGCATCAGTAGCACCATGTCCAGAAGTACCCACTAATTCTTCCATCAGATATACGCTTGCGAAATTACAGGATGTCTCTGTATTACCAGGAAGGGTAGAGGGCATCCATTGGTGATTATGTCCTAATTCATGGAACATCCCCCAATCTCCATTTTCACTCATGTATTCTAAGTCTAGGACGTCTGGAACACTCAAATCATGAGCCATGAAAGGATAGCCGGAATGCATCCATCCTGCTGATATTTGGGCATCGAATACTGCTCTTTCAACACGAGGCCATGGCGTAAATCCGTAAAGTGAATGTTCCATTGACAAAGCTTGATCCCACCAATCCATTAAATCATCAGGATTTTCTAGATTTCTTACTTCATCACTAGGGACTGTTAAGATAAATAATTCGCTACCTATTTCTGCCCAGGGAGCAGGAGCGTTTCTTTGATTTAGAAGCCAGTCAGAAATATTAGTTGAATCATGAAAATATCTCGGAGACTCGATAGCATTAGAAATAAGAACATCAAAAATTCCCAAAGTTGATCCGGCCTCAATATTCACATATATATTTCCACCGAATGCATTCCCAACATCCATAGTGCTATTTTCAACATACCAATTTCTTACAATATTAGGGAAACGATGTAATTGGTCCTTTCCCCATAAATTATCTGAATGTGCACCAATTAATATCCATATTCCTTGATTAACTAATGTCTCGTTGAGAGATATAGTTACTACTTCTCCTGGTGCTGCATATAATCCTGTAGACATACGGAGAGGTGATCTAGCTTGAGAGTAACCAAAATTACTTGGAAGCCCGCTCTGATTGCCATCTATCGTTACAGAACGAGATATTCTAGATGCATTGGAAGGTACTGATCCAGGAAATTCAGTATGGCTCGGGTGAGCAGGCAATTCATTAGCAGGAAGATTCTGAGTGAGTGCTTCTTCAACTCTAAGTAGAACATCCGCGACAGGGTCTTCGCCTAAATTATATCCAACATTTTGCCATAAAGTGCCATATTGAATTACTGTCCAACCTGTCATATTCACCGTTTCTCTCAAAGGACTCCAGAATTCATCAAAATCCAATGAAACTACTGTGGTGCAAATAGAAAGTGTTTCTTTGACAACATTTGCATCATAGTCCGATAATTTATCGCCATCAGTTCTATCTTCTTTAATTGCCTTAGTAGCTGTATGAGGGCGAGATAATTCATGAGGTATTTCAGAAAGATCTACTGAATTATACCCCCAAGCATTGGAAACAAATAATCCAGTAATGTTTGCAATTTTATTACCAGGATAATTATGCGAAAGGTCAGAATTTGAGTATGACCAATACCACGCATGACCTCCCATTATTAGACCGCCTCCTGATAATAAGAAATCTGTTATATTGGAGTTATCTTGATCGTTGTGTCCATTCCAAAACTCATCCAGTAAACAGTCTAGATTAGATAGGTTATTTGGACTAGCAGAAAGGTATACTGTGTGTCCTTCTGATTCAAGTTCATCTTTAAAATGATCAAATCCCGAACCGTAAGCTAAACCTATGTTAGAGTTTTTTCCACATACCCATTCGATAGCACGTAATGAGAATTCAGTCTCTTCAACTCCTCCTCCAGTGACCCATGATTCATGCCCATATCCAATCATCTTACCTCTGCCTACATGACTGGCAGATATTAC